>Ga0196887_1001279_pt1 | contig 11061 bp, 17 predicted proteins | sample VirMetDEL_Mar_31_FD_169094 | JGI IMG/M metagenome (GOLD analysis project Ga0196887, IMG submission 169094) | Aqueous microbial communities from the Delaware River and Bay under freshwater to marine salinity gradient to study organic matter... | ecosystem: Environmental > Aquatic > Marine >... | reverse complement strand
GGTTGTAATGCAAGCAAGTGATGTACTCAAGGTACAAAGTGATACTGCATCAAGCGCAGATGTTTGGGTTTCCGTAGTCGATACTATTAGTTCATAAGGAATAAAGTATGCCGTATATTGGTCAAAAAGTTCCGGGTAGCTATCAAGCCACTAAAGCAGTACAACGCTTTAATGGTGACGGTAGTGATACCACATTTACACTGACTACTACAGTATCTTCTGTGCAAGATGTGCTGGTGTCAGTTGATGGTGTTGTACAAGACACTGCCGCCTACACTATTCCTGATGGCACTACACTAACATTTACTGCCGCCCCTTCCTCTGGTACTGGTAATATCTTTGTGAATTACCTTGCCCCACAAGCGGGTACGATTACACCAGCCGCTGAGAACAAAGGCAACTTCAAAGCTGGTGGTCTGTTTCGTACTAACGCACAAACCCTTACAGCAAATACAACCATCCTTGCTACAGAAAACGCCAATGTAACTGGACCGTTTACTGTGGCTAGTGGTGTTACATTAACCGTTGAAAGCGGTGGGACATTGGTGACGCTATGAGTACATTGAAGGCAGATACCATACAAAGCACAGGCGGCGGTGCGGCTACACTGACTAAGCAGAGTGCGGCGAAGGCGTTTTTAGTTTTCACGCAAGCTGCAACTTACGTTGACCATAATTCTCTTAATGTTAGTAGCTTGGGAGATACAGGCACAGGATTAACAACAATAAATTGGTCAAGTGCTTTTTCAACGGCTTATTATAGTTCAACCGTAGGTACAGGTGAATTTTCTGTGCAGTATCTTAATATACCTGCTCTTGGAGTTACGTCTAATTCTAGCAGAACAACAAATTTATTGAAATATCATACGCAAACCATAGCCAACGGTACTGTAGATTCTGCTGAAAACTCAGTTACAATTCACGGAGACCTAGCATGAGTGAAGTAAAGACAAATAAAATCAGCAGTCTTGCTAGTAACAACGACATCACGATTGACCCTGATGGCACTGGTGACACGATTATTGCGTCAGGCAACGTGGGCATTGGCACTACTTCGCCTGACGCTGATTTAAGTCTTATATCACCTGTTTATACCTCTGGTGGTACGGGTAACGGTATACGTTTTCAAAATCAAAATAATAGTGCCGATGCAATTATACAGAGTTATTATTCTTCAACATCTTCTTCTGCACTTCTTCACAGTTCAAACGTATATTTATCAACGAGTGCTTCTTTTACTCCTTTCGACACTAATAAACCCAGTTCCTATATGTTGCAAAACACAAATGGGAACATAGAATTTGGTAATGGCTCTACTGGCGCACCAAGCGAAAAGATGCGTCTGGATTCGTCAGGCAAATTACTTATCGGAACAACATCTCAGTTATTCAGTCAGGGTGTCTTGCAAGTAAAAGGCAATGGTGCAGAAAACATTGCTAGAATTGGTGCGGGGGCTAATGCTGAATCTATTATTTTTGAAAATGCTTCTGGAACAGCCGTTGGTTCTATTCAAGTTAACGCTAGTGCCACTGCTTTTAACACATCATCAGATTATCGACTAAAAACTCAGGTTACTTATGATTGGGATGCAACCACACGCCTTAAACAACTTAAGCCAGCACGTTTTAAGTGGATTGCTGATGGTGATGATGCAGAGTTTGTTGATGGATTTATAGCACACGAACTTACGGCTGTGCCTGATGCTATTAGTGGAAAAGGTAAGGATGCTGTTGATGATGATGGCAATCCTGTGTATCAGGGCATTGACCAAGCCAAACTCGTCCCATTGCTTTGTAAAACCATACTTGAACTAGAAGCGCGGATAACTGCGTTGGAGGCTGAATAATGGCACTAGGTAAAATCAAAGCAGATACCCTAGAACATAGCACCGCTGGGTCGCTGGATACGCAGTACGTTGTGAATGGTAGTGCGAAGGCTTGGGTTAATTTTGATGGCACTGCTTCATCCATTGCGGCAAGGGACAGTTTTAATATTGCATCTATCACTGATAATGGTACGGGGCAATACACAGCTAATTTTTCTAATAGTATGACAAACGATGATTTTGCACACAATATAACTGTCCGTCTAACTACAGGTAGCGGTGCGGCTTTTGGGTCTATTAGAGAAGCTTCTTATTCTACCAACGCGATGGGTATATACGTTTTTCTAGCAGATACCAATTTAGCAGATGCAGTGTATGTTGTATCTTCACTCCACGGAGACCTAGCATAATGCAGACACCTGAGTTTCAAGGCACACACCTATTTGACCGCCTATGTTGGGCAAAGGAAAACCTTGAGCCAATACAGTCTGACTATCGCGTAGTGTACGAGGACAGTGTAGATGAATGTGCAAAGATACTGGTTCCTGACCCTAACTGGATGGCGTGTGCGCTACAGGGCGGTATCCTGCCTCCTGTTGAAGTGTATTGGGAACTAGCAAAAGATGAAGCACAACCAGACTTCAAGAAGCATACTCGTGGCTACCTGCTACATGACACTAAGCCTATTGATGCCCTAACCGAAGAACAAGCTATTGAATACTTAATTATGAAAGACTGCCCTGCATCTGTATGGCAGAACTGGAATCAAGGCAACAAACCTAAGATGGTTATTTGCCGTAAAGAACAGCTTCCCGGCTCACGTGAGTGGCGCAATGCTTGGAAGATTACTGAAGAACTTAGCGTCACTGATTTAGCAGCCTAAGAGGAGAAACCTAATGGCACAAACATACATCGTAGACAAGGACGGGAATCAGATTGATGCTTCAACTGCAACTGTCCCTGCTGACCGTCACTTCCGTGGTGCATGGTCATTGAGTGGCACAGTCATAACAGAAGACATGACAGCAGCCAAGATAATCTTTCAAGATAAAATCCGTGAAGTACGTGGTCCACTGCTAGAGGCAGAAGACGTAGTGTACATGAAGGCACTTGAAGCTGATGATTCAGACGCAAAGGCAGCATCGGTAACAAAGAAAGCAGCACTGCGTAATGCACCTGCAGCTTCTGCAATCGGTAGTGCTGACACAATTGCTAAACTAAAGGCAGCTTGGGATACATCTGTACTTGGCGATAGCCCATACGCATAAGGGAGATAGACTGTGGCGTTAACTAAAGTAGGAAAAGAAGGTGTAACTGGAATTTCTAATTCTAGTAATGCTACAGCTATTACCATTGATTCGTCAGAGAAGGTAGGCATTGGTACTACGTCACCCAGTTCGCCTTTAGCAATAGAGACAGGGAGCATTGCTTCTTTGTCAACTTATGACGGTCACATTGTAGTTGGACCATCATCAAGAACATCATCAAGTGGGGACTTGTCTGGTGGCATTTTGTTTGACCAAGCAAACGGCGTTCAGGTGTCTGGCAAAAAAGGTGCGTCTATAACCGGAGTACAAGATACCTCAGATGTAAATAGTATGGGTATCACTTTTAATGTCCACGGAACTGATGGCTCTGCAAACAGATTTGAAGCGATGCGTCTGGATTCGTCAGGCAATTTGCTGGTGGGTGCTACAGCAATTGCAGACGGAAACAACAGCACCTGCACAATTTCAACAGGCGGGACGATTAGCACATCAAGAGCCGCGACTAATTCACAGTCTCATCACGTTTTTTACAACCCTAATGGAAGTGTTGGCAATATAGCAACTAATGGTTCAGCAACCGCCTACAATACGTCATCCGACTATCGCTTAAAAACCGCAGTCAACTACGATTGGGATGCAACCACACGCCTAAAGCAGTTACGTCCTGCTAGATTTAAGTGGATTGCTGATGGCGATAATGCTGTTCCTGTGGACGGGTTCTTAGCACATGAGGCGGCTATTATTTGCCCCGAATCTGTAACTGGAACTAAGGATGAAGTAGATGCTGATGGCAACCCTATAATGCAGGGAATAGACCAGTCCAAAATTGTCCCACTGCTTGTCAAGACCCTGCAGGAAGCTATCACTAAGATTGAAACGCTTGAGACTAAAGTCCAAGCACTAGAGGACGCATAATGCCATACATAGGTAAATCCCCACAGAACGGTGTACGTAACCGCTTCGTATATCAGGCCACAGCAGGGCAGACTAGCTTCTCTGGTAGTGATGCTGACTCTAAGGTACTTACCTATCAAGATGGCTTGTACATGGACGTGTATCAGAACGGTGTACTACTTAAACCCGGAACAGACTACACTGCCACTACAGGTACAACAGTCGTGCTGGTCACAGGTGCATCATCTGGTGACGTAGTTGAGATGGTAGCCTACGATGTGTTCTCTGTAGCCAACAGCTATACAGTAACAGAGAGTGACACACGCTACCCATTCAAAGGTAACAACAGCATCATCCGCTTGAATGGTCAAAGCATCACGGCAGACATCACCATTGATGCAGATGAGAATGGCGTGAGTGCAGGTCCGATTACACAGGACAATGCCACCGTCACTGTTAACGGATATTGGAGTATCGTATGACCAGCGTATTAAATGTAGATACTATTGCAGCAAAGGATGGTACGTCACCTGTTGGGTTGACTAAGCAGACAGCGGCGAAGGCGTGGGTCAATTTTGATGCAACGGGAACACCAGCGGCTCGTGATAGCCTAAATTTCTCAAGCATTGTAGATAATTCGGCTGGTGATTTTACGTTAAACTGGTCTAGTAGTATGGCTAATGGAAACTATGCTTTAACTGGTATGACAGAAAACTTTGGTGTTGGTTCTACCACTACCTGTGTGCTTGGAGTGCATACTAACACTTTCCCAGCGACATCTTCTGTTACTTTAACTACGGTTAGAACAGATTCAAGTTCTACCACTGAACGTGATGTAAACTGTGCATCAATATTTGGAGACCTCGCATAATGGCTAGTGTATTAAAAGTAGATTCAATCACAGGAGTAACCACGGCTGGTTCTATTAGCGTTACTGGCGAAGGCAACTCAACCACGACTAATCTGCAACAGGGTTTGGCGAAGGCTTGGGCAAACGGTACGGCGACAGCCACTGTAAACGATAGTTTTAACGTATCTGCCGGAACTGACCACGGCACAGGAGATTACACGCTTACTGTCACCAATAACTTTACTAGCGTTAATTATGCAATGACAGCTACAGGCAGGGGTAATACCGCTGGACATATTGTCACGAGAAATGTCGCAAGAGGTGCTGCGGGTACGCTTGCTGTAGAGATAGAAACAGATGCAGGTGCAGCAGGAGATTTTGCATTTGATTGTAACGTTCACGGAGACCTAGCATAATGGCAAGCGAACTTAGAGTAAACACATTAAAGGATGCCTCTGGTAACAACAGCATTGCTACTAGCTACGTGGCTAATGGTAGTGCGAAGGTATGGGTAAACTTTAATGGCACTGCATCAGGTGCGGCGGCTAGAGATTCATTTGGAGTTAGTTCAATGGATGACAACGGAACTGGCGATTACGATGTAAATTTATCTAGTGCAATGTCGGATGCTAATTATGCTGTAGTGGTTGGTCAAGGCAGATATAACGAAGGAAGTTATAGTGGTCAGTATGAGATTAGCGTTGCAACCGTAGCAACAACATCCCTGCAAGTTTTCAGTAATACTACTGCTTCGGCTAAAGCAGATTACAGCTACAATGCAGTAGCTTTCTTAGGAGACCTCGCATGAGTAAGGCAGCAGAACTAGCCGCACTGATTGGTTCGCAGTCGGCTTTATCAAACAGGAACCTTGTGATTAATGGTGCAATGCAGGTGGCACAGCGTGGTACGTCATTTGCCACAATGGGTAACGGTGACAGTCAATACACGCTTGATAGATTTAAGTGGCAAGAAGCTGGTAGCACTACAGCAGAGATGACTGTGACACAATCGTCTACTTCTCCGAATGAGTTTTCAAAAAGCATGAAAGTAGATGTAACAACAGCAGATACAACTCTGGGGGCAGATGATTTAATCTATATCCAGTACAAGAATGAAGGCAATGTACTTGGTGGGATTGCAAAAGGCACATCAGACGCCAAGCCGCTGACGTTATCTTTTTATGTGCGTTCAAATACTACTGGTACGTTTGTGGTGTATCTGTTTGACGCAGATAATACGAGGTCTGTCTCTGGAACTTATACAATTAATTCTGCTGACACATGGGAACGCAAAGAGGTAAATTTCCCTGCTGATACTTCTGGTGCGCTTACTATAGACAATTCTCACGCTATGAGCATTAACTGGGTTCTGGGTGCTGGGAGCAACCTCAAGTCAAGTACCCTACAAACATCGTGGGGCAGTTACGACTCTACTGCTTTGGCAACTGGCTCAACTGATATAACAGGAAGCACCAGCAATGAATGGCTTATCACAGGCGTCCAGCTTGAGGTAGGCGAACAGGCCACGCCTTTTGAACATCGGTCGTTTGGCGATGAGTTGGCGGCGTGTCAGAGGTATTATCAAAGAATTACTGCAGATGCGTCATACACTGCTTTTGCAACAGGGTTATGCACAACTACAACCCAAATGATTTGTGCATTAAAATATACAACAACTATGAGAGCATCACCAACTTTAACTCAAAGCAATACTGGAATAAACATCCAATCTCAAATTGCAACCGCCTCAATAGGTACAAGTTATCTAGGAAAAGATAGTGCTTTTGTACCAGTGAATGTTTCGTCTGGATTGACGGCTGGAAATGCAGGACTTTGGAATGCCAATAATAATACAGCGGCGTATGTAGACTTAACAGCGGAGTTATAAAAATGTACACCAATTTAAAGTATGGTGCAGACCCACAGGGTAATAATATTTGCATTCTTTGTGATATAGATGGTGTGAATGGTGTAGTCCCTATAGACAATGAAAACTCAGACTACGCAGAAATCATGCGTCAAGTAGCCGCTGGCGATTTGACTATAGCCGATGCTGATTAATGCGGATGGCACAGGAGCAAACTATAGAACCTGCACTGAAGGTACAGATGGAACTTGATGCCCACGAAAAAGAATGTGCTATGTTCCGCGAGTTGGTACACGGTAAACTGGATGGGCTGGATAAGCGCATGTGGCGTCTGGAAGCAATGATAATGGGTAGCACAGTAATGGTAGTGGCTATGGTCGTTACAGTATTTATGGGAATGAATTAATATGGCGATGTTCAAAGCATTTAAACCTGAAGCAATGAATAAGATTGCAGGGGCAATGGGATATACTGGTAACATGGATTCATTCCAGCAGTATATTGAACAAGACCCAGCACGTAAGGCACGTATGGATGGCTTTGTAAAAGCTGCACAGACTATGGCTAAAGGTGGTATGGTACGTAAGATGCAGACTGGTGGTGTTGTACCAAACATGGCACCCGGTGGTGAAACGGATGGTCCGGGTTTATTCCCCGGTGAAACACCTCCCGGTGGTGCGCTTTTTAATGCTACTCCTGCAGTCGTAGTGTATGACCCTAAGACGGGACAACAATATGGTGATGCAAATCAAGCAAACCAAGCAGGTGTATCAAATCCTGTGATGTCATTGCCGCCGGGTAGTGGTTTTGAACAAACTGGTTCACCACTTGGGCCGTTGCAGGGCGTACTAGGCAATCCATATATACCACCCCCTTCAACTACAAATCCACCTCCACCAGCACAACCAGCACCCACACCTGCTGCTCCACAAACTACCCCAGCAAACATAGGTGATGTCAGTGTACAGCGTATGTTATCACCGGGTATACCCCAAGGCGGTGTAACTACTGCTGCTATGACACCAACAGGTGTGGGTCAAGACATTGCACAGGGTACTGGCGCACTTACAGGTGCAGTTGCAGTGCCTACAGCAATGGCACAGACAGCTACAGCTACCCCACAACAAGAGTCACAAGCCAATGTAATGGAAGCTGCTACAGCCGCACCAGCAGTCGATGCAGCTATGAATGCTACACAGGCAGCACAGGCTACCGTAGACCCCCGTGCAGAGGTTACGGCGGCCCAGCAAACAGCCACTAGCGTAGGTAATCTATCTGCTGCACAGGGTAATGCCACACTTATTGATAATCCTGTACAACGTAGCATACAAGCAGGTGAACTTATCAATGGTGCTGCTGATGCACAGACTGCTGCTACCTTTACTGAACAGGTACAAGCGGCTACAGCTACACCATCTACACAAGCTACCGTACAGGGTCAGCTTGCTTCCCTGACAGCTAACTTTGATGCCGCTAACCCACCAGCGTGGGCAGCAGGTGCTATGCGTAATGCTACAGCAGCTATGGCAGCACGTGGACTAGGTGCAAGTAGCCTAGCTGGTCAGGCTATTGTACAGGCTACACTAGAAGCTGCATTGCCTATTGCACAGGCTGATGCACAAGTAGTAGCACAGTTTGAGGCACAGAACCTATCTAACAGACAACAACGTGCTATGCTATCTGCACAGCAACGTGCAACATTTATGGGTCAGGAGTTTGACCAAGCATTCCAGTCACGTGTACAAAACTCTGCACGTATTGGTGATATAGCTAACATGAACTTTACTGCTGAACAGCAGGTACAGCTAGAAAACTCACGTGCTACTAACACTATGAACCTGAACAACCTGTCTAACTCACAGGCAATGACAATGGCAGAAGCTGCTGCACTGGCACAGATGGATTCATCTAACCTCAACAATCGTCAGCAAGCTGCAGTAAACAATGCACAGACATTCCTGCAGACTGACATGGCTAACTTATCTAATCAACAGCAGACAGAGTTGTTTAAGGCGCAACAGCGTACACAGTCTATGTTTACTGACCAAGCAGCTACCAATGCTGCGGCACAGTTTAATGCCACAAGCCAGAACCAAGTTGACCAGTTCTTCTCTAACCTAGCACAGCAGACATCACAGTTTAATGCAACACAGCAGAATGCACAGTCACAGTTTAATGCAGGTCAGGCTAATACAGTTAATCGTTTTAATGCTGAGATGAATAATCAGCGTGACCAGTTTAACTCACAGAACCAGACAGTGATTGCACAGTCAAATGCGCAGTGGCGTAGGCAGATTGCTACAGCAGATACTGCCGCAGTTAACCGTGCTAATGAAATTAATGCAGCAGCTATACTTGGTATATCCGATTCAGCATATAACAATATGTGGTCTTACTATTCTGATACAATGGAATGGGCGTGGAACACTGCAGAGAATGAAGCGCAACGTGCTATGCAATTAGCGGTAGCACACATTAATGCAGATGCAAGTAAAGATATACAAAAAATTAAGGGTGACTATGAATCAAGTGCTGCAGTCGGTGGCTTTGTAACAGACATTCTTAAAATTGGTTTAGGCTCTGGCGGGTTTATGGGATTCTAGTTAGGTAGTAAAATGAGTCATAAAAATCTTACACGTTTAGCAAATAAAAATACTAAGTTTCTTTCTGATAAAGAAAGTAATGCAAAACCTATTGCTATGCCATCAAAAGGGTTGCTTAATAAACCTACTTCTGGTAAAATAGAAAGCAATCAACATATATCTGTACAGTTAAGAGAAGCAGTACGAAAGGCAATGGCATAATGCAAAATAAAAATGCACCAGCACCTATACTTGATGCACCTATTCCGGGTCAAGGTATGACTGCACCTCTAGGTGATAGACCGTGGCAAACACCACCACAGTTTACTACACCTGAAAAAGCGTTATCTTTTTATATTAGTAAAATTACATCTGATAGACAAGCATCTCAAATGATGGATATTCTTGAGATGGGTGTGCCTGTAGACACTCTTGTGGATACAATGCAATTAGGTGGTGTAATGGAAGGAATGCATAGTGTAGATGTTGGTATTATTATAGCACCTGCATTGTCAGAAGCTATATCTGGTATGGCAGATAAAGCAGGTATTTCTTATACAAAAGAATCTTCAGATATAGAAGAAGATGCTCCTACAGATAGTGAGATTGCACTTACCCTAAATGAAATGAAAAAAACAGTAGACGAACCTATGGAAGAAAAAGTAGAAGAATCCGTAGAAGAAGACACAGAAGATATGCCAAGTGGCTTGATGGCGAGGAGAACATAGTATGGCTTTTAGACTAGGAGCAGCTATTGGTGGTGCAGCTAAACGTGCGTCTGAGATTATAGAACAAGAACGTGAAGATGCTTTTGAGTTGATTGACAGTAGCCTAAAAACATGGGGTACACTAGGTACACAAAAACTATCTGACCGTAATAAGCTACGTAAGAACATGGAAAATGTTGGTAAGTTTTTAAAGTCAAAAGGTTTTAGTGATGACCAAGTTGCTTCTGCTTGGCATCAGAACAGACATCAAGAAGTTGCTGACCACATAAGAAAACTAGAACTAGCAAAAGTAGATTACAAACCTTCTGAGATTATTTCTTTTCTGCCTGAATATGAGTCTTCTGGTCTTACCTTAGATGAACAACTAGATGGTGTATTAGGAAAAGTACAATCTGGTATGAATGTATCTGATGCAATATCTGATATGGGTGGTGCTGGCCTTCAAGGTATGTTTATGCAACAACGTGCAAATGCTGCTAGTGCCGCTAGTGGTATTAATATTGCAGAGATGAGAGCATTAGCTACTGATGATCTTGAGTATGGTACTGCTCCGGGTGGAACTATAACATTAGAAGACCCTGTAGCTGCAGCAAAAGCAGAACAAGCTATGGCTGGTGGTGAAGCTGGTATGCTTACAGGTCAAGCAGCCACTAAAGACCTTGAAAACTTTGGAAACTTGGTAACAGGGGCAAAAGGTAATATAACACGGGAAGGCACTTTATATGTGCATGAGGCTGCGGATCGTGCTATTCAAGTAAAGCAACAAGCAGCAAGAATACTAGCCAAAAAACAAAAAGAACTAGGACGAAATCGTTTAAGTCTTTCAGAAATGAATGAGGTTAAAGATATGATGCTTGCATGGGCTAAAGATAGTGGCCTTTATGCGGGTGCTGACGAAAAATTAAATGATGGTAACGTTAACTTTGCAGATGATCCTCAAACTGTAGAAGCAGACACTATCAAAAATATTTCAAGTATGAAGGATACAAGTCAGATACAAAAAAATATAGATGCTGCATATAACCAAATACTTAGTCAGCTAGTAAAGA
>Ga0196887_1001275_pt1 | contig 11074 bp, 5 predicted proteins | sample VirMetDEL_Mar_31_FD_169094 | JGI IMG/M metagenome (GOLD analysis project Ga0196887, IMG submission 169094) | Aqueous microbial communities from the Delaware River and Bay under freshwater to marine salinity gradient to study organic matter... | ecosystem: Environmental > Aquatic > Marine >... | reverse complement strand
AGCCGGTGGCACCTCGATTTTCGTTGATTGTCCACCTATTCTGGTTTACGCTGTCGTGTCTTGTGCTAACAAAATAGTACTCCCCGTAGTCACCATCGTCTTCGTAGTATTCGCCGTAGTGGGTAATTTGGTATGTACCCGCACCTAGTGTCACAACCCCACCACTCACTGTACCGATACCATCTGGATCAATCTCCTCTGTGATTGGTATAACGCTATCATTGGTAATTGTTCCAGACGCGTTTGAATACTGAGCAAACTTAATTGACGCAGTACCAACTACTGCTCCGTTAATAGTATCACACGTAATATTACCACCAGATATTTGAACTCTAGCGCCAAACTTAGCTCCATACCATACCTCCGTGCCTAACTCATTAACATTTCCAAACCATTGAATCTCTTTATCAATATCATCAGCGTATGTACCGGTACCAGTAAAGTTAATATAGCTACCAGTAGTTTCAAAGTCAGAGTCAAAAAAGCAACTGGTAACAGTTAGTCCCTTGACTGTTACATCAACACCGGAAGCGTTTTCAACATCAATAGCATCACTGTTTTGTATTTGATTCCAAGTACAAGCTGTAAAGGTGTTTTGATATTTAGTATCTGCAATAGTAACAGTAGTACCAGTGAAGATACAACCGATAAATGTTGTCCGTACATTTCCTACTCTAACATAACCTTCTCCAGATCCGGGGGTAGTAATACCCTGACTTAAAAAGTTACACCCTGTAAATACGTTGTCAATAGATCCGCTATAAATATTAGCAGTAAATCCTCCCTCCCGTAAAAGACAGTTTGTTATATTATTGTAATCTGAATTACCTTCTATTTGAATGCAATTACCAGTACGGGATGTATCTAGTTCATAACTAGCTTCCCCTACTCCCCATTTTGAAACTGTACAGTTAGAGACTACTTGATAATTACCAGTCCAAAGTTTTATACCATAGCTCTCACCGCCTGCATTCTCACCAAAATGATGTATCTTGCAATTAATAATTGTATTTCCATAACCTCGTGAGAGTATGCCACAAGTTAAACCATCTGCTAAGTCAGCAGACAGTCCTCCGTCAATGTGAACGCTGTCAACAACTGCACCGTCAGAAGCGGTATTTAAAATTAGTACGGCATTGTTCCATGTAGCATCTACAGATTCGATAGCTTTTAAAGTTCCGTTCTGAAATCGTATTGATTTCGATATACGAAGTCCTCCACCAATACCAATCTCTGGTTTAATTGCGTAATAGCCTCCTGCGAGGTCAACTGTAACTTTACTTGCGCCAAGTACCTTACCAGACACATCATCATCTACAATTAAACTACTAGCAGCGTCAATAGCGGCTTGAATAGCAGCGCGATCATCAGTAGCACCATCACCTATAGTACCATAGTCACGAACATCGATTATTGTTTTTGATCCAACATAATCCTCGACGTAATCTTCAATGCTTTGTGATGTGGCTAAAGAAGTAACACTAGCGTTGTTAGCAATATCATCGATGATCTCGGTAGCGGATAGTGTTGGCTGGCTATTAAACTGTAGAGCCGTTCCCGTCGCAACACCGTTTAAAATTTGGTAACTATCATTAAACTTAGCATCTATCCAAGCGAGATTACCGTCTCCAGATGTATTACCAATCCATTGAATTTTCTTTTCTACATCCGAAACATAACTACCAGCACCGTTTACTAGAAACTCTATAATTTCAGATCGTCGTCCGTTAAATCTATTTGAAGAAACAATAAGACCACCGCAATCATAGTCTGGTTGATTGGTATTAATCTCAATAAAATTATTAGCAGGATCTGCAGTCACGTCAGTATAGTTTTTAAACAGACAGCTATTAATAGTTAGTGACTCAACCGGGTCATATAACTGGTCATCGTTAAGAGTAACATTACCACCTACAAACGTACAACCGTTTAGGTTATTAACACTCCCACCTTCGATATATACATTAACCTTTCCAGCTGTATCATCCGAACCACCATTGTGAAATGTGCAATTAGATACGACATGCTCTGCTCCGTTAATATATAGTGGATACAGAGCCGTGATACCTTCGCAGTCAATTAACTTATTCTGAAAGCCTTCCATTGAAAAGGCTCGAGCTGTTTGTAAACTACTATACTCTCTACCCTGCTCTTCATACAGCCATTCTGTAAAATAACTATTCCTTATAACACAATTCTTACTGGAATGTGGTAATGGTGCTGATTCGTCACCTATCCTGAGACCGTAAAGGGGAAAGTGGTTACCCTTACAATTCGCTACGGTAACAAGATTACATAAAATATGTACAAGGTTAGCATGACGTGTAAATGATCCTGGTGTACCTACGACGTCTTCCGTAATACCACCGTCAAAATTAATATCTATAACTTCACTCTCTTCAGCACCTGTGGTAAGTGTTAGTATAAAGTCACCTGTAAAACCAGGTAAGGCTAATAATCTACCATTAGTAAATCTAAGTTTTTTATTTATATTGAGTGTTGAGCCGACAGCGTACGTTTTACCGTCTAGATTAACTTCAATTGGTCGGTCATCAAAGTATCCTACTGCTTCTATGTCAAGAGTACCAGCATGGGTGATTGCGGCTTGTATCTCTGCTTGATCGTCTTGTACACCGTCACCAGCAGCTCCAAAATCTAATACACTAATAACCGTACGTAATTTGTCTTGTAATGTAGTATCAACCGCTCCAACACCATCAGGTGTATAAGCTATAGAAGCTGTATCAATATCTACGTTAGACAGAGATACACTATTCCAGGTACCGCTGGTACTATCATATCTCCAGCTCCTGTTATTTTGTGTATGTATATATCCTGGTGTTGGTGAACTTGGAAAATTGATAGCCATACATATATTTATACTACGTAGATAGTATTTTAATCTCTTTTATATAGAAATTATCTACATATACCACTAGCACCAAAGGCTGGATAGTTAGAGATCAGTATCCAGCCCTGCCCACCAATTATTAAATGCCGGTTTAGCTCCAGTATGAATCTTCTCGGAAGTCTGAAGGAATAGGAGACATAGCTTCAATCTCATCAGACTTAGTACGAATACCTTGAATTGTAGTCCAAATTGCTTTAATTTCTGATCGTTGAGTTTCTTGTTCAACAGTAAGTGTTTCTCCATCTTGAATCATATCTGTGAATGTTAAAGATGTAGCAATATAGTTACGTTGTTGCCATTCAGGGCAGATGGCTAATATTCTACGACCTGCTTCACCTTTAACTACGCTTGGATCTATTGGATCGTCTGGTGCGGGTGTGCCGTCTAGGTTATAGTTGTCGGCATACGTTCCGTCCTGCTTCTTCTGGCACTCAGTCCAGTCACCTTGGATAAGGTTATCTTGGTTAGGTAGAACGGCAAACTTTTCCCCTTGCGGGTTGATGTATATTCTCTGACTCATAAATTTTATCTTAGTTCTCTCTCTGCTTCCCTGTTTGCTAAAAACAGTTGGTATTTATATTGTTGTCCGTCAGGGACAGCCATTTGCACACACAAATTGTATGTGCTTCCCCCACCAGTCTGATCAATATCGATTATGCTGCTATTTTCATCGTTGATAAGCACGTATCCAGAAACTGTTGTTGCTTTGGCATTTATCGATACCATTATGGTTCGACCTGTAGAGTTGGTGGCAAAGGTATTTGCCGCACGGCTAACGTTAGCCCACCCCTGTCCAAGCCCTAGTGGCGCGTTCTTACCCTTACACACCAGCGTGATTGTCACTCCAGCAGTCAATATCTCAGTTGTCAGTGACTTGCTTGACGACCCTCCAGCGTGTGCTGCGTTAACAATCACTTGCTGAACACTCGGAAAACTTTCAATAGTGTATACATTATCGTTACTGAGAGAATTAGTCACTTCGATGACATCACCGATTTCAAACCCAGCAAAAGGGGTAGCTTCAACCATTTCAATACGGTTGTTAGAGTTGGTAAAGGTTGCTTGTCTTGTAACAGATGTACCTACACCACCAGTGTCTACTCCCCAACTAGCACTATTAGCACTTACTGTTGTATATGTACTGTCCCAATTTTCAATACTTTGAATAGGTTGACTGTTATCTTTAATAATTGATCCATCAGTATCAATAACATTTAGTGGAGAACTATAGGTTGTTGATCCTAAAATATTATTTACATCATTAGTAAAACTAACAGCTCCACCATCCTCAACCTCTATATCTTCAAAACCAACACCTGACCCACTAAGTGAAATAGGATCAAATAAGTATAAATTACTATCACTAGATGATCTAATATTCCACCTGTCACTATCTATACAAGTTAAATCACCTATTCTTGCTACACTAGATTGTGAGAGAAAAATACCAGCGTCACAGTTTTTAATTATATTACCAGATAAGGTACCTGCTCTAGGTGATATCAGAGTACTATGATCGGTTATACTTATTGCGTCACTCAGTGTTGCAAGAGGTCCTTTACCACACTCTTCTATGACGGATTCATACCATGTTCCCATACTATCTGTAGATACTTGAAGACCATAATTATCACACTTATAAATTGTATTACGCCTTCCTAGTAATTGTGATGTTGCATTCACTTTTATACCAGCTCCACCTGCCCCGTCAACGGCATCTTCAGTTATATATGAAACACTGGTATCAAATATACGTAAATAACTACCATTAACTGCTTGAATACCGTTTCCAAAGCCAAAAAAGCTACAACCTGTGCTGTAAAATTTACCTTGCTCGGTTACACTAACAGCTCTAGTAATTGATTCTGTTTCTTTATAGATCAAAATATCCTCTATTCTGGCTGTACCAAATGGTACATTAAATGAATTAATTTGGTCAGAAGGACTAGTAAACTTGAACTTAACTGAATATTTACCTTTAAGCATGTCTAGATCATCTGCTGACACACCAGTAAAATCTGTACTTTTAGGATATGTAACACTCGGTGAACCATCTAAAGGTCTGATAAATATATTGTCTCCATTATCGTGCGAAATATCTAAAGAACTACTAAATTCATATTCACCAGGCCTAATTTCAATAATAATTACTGCACTATCTCTTATCTTAAGATATTGTACATATTGAATTGCTGTCTTAAAACTAGTAAAATGATCACCAGGCTGATCACCAACAATAAATGTCTCTCCATGAGAAAATTGTGATACATGAAATATTACAGTATCTCTCTTACATGACAGCATACTGCATGCTGGGTTTCCATCCAAAGTTTTACACCATGTATAGAAGCCATCGTAAGTCATAGCTGCTTCAGCACTACTATCATTGTTAAATGTACCTAGATCCTTTACCGTCCAATCACCGCTAGCACTCTGAACTGTTGTATACGCTGAGTTCCAGTCAGCTGATGAAGTCGCGACAATAGTATCACCACCATCACCTGCACTTTCCCATGAAACTCCTGTCCACCTCCAACTCTTATCGTTTTGTGTATGTATTTCACCAACTGTAGTTGGTACTGGGAAATCTAACTTAGCCATACATATATTTATGCTACCCGTTCAGAATTATTACGATAGATTTTATAATACTATACTGGTGTTACAGATGATGATCCGTCTGCGATATACCAAACATCGGTTGCTGACGCTCCAGCTGCAACCATGATCCTGTTGTTAGTAGTATCAAACACCATAAGTCCTTGACGCTTACGTGTGGTATTAATATCTGCTGTAGCGTCTAGAAGGTTAACTTCAGTGTCCATTACCAGTGTGATCTCTTGCTGCCCATTATTACGTACACGCGCAACTTCACTAGCGTTTGCCGCACTACCATCTGGCGTGAGGTAAGTAACCATACGGAATGGTGTATCAAAGGATGCATGATCACCATCAGCTTCAAACTGAATATATCCACCAGAGTTGGATGCTGCATTGTTTCCGAAGTCATTACCTCTATCTGCAACACCTCCGAATCTGGCAACACTATCCCCTTCAACTAAGTAGTCATCACCGAACGTGCCAATAGTTGTGCCTCTGGACTTAGCACCAACAAACATTACAGGATCGGTACCTGCACCCCATCGCGACGCTGTAAATCCAGTTGATCTATCATCGTGAGCGGAGTAGGTTGTTAATCTATTGGCAATTTCTATGGCGTAGTCGTTTGTATTAGGAGATACAACCAGTTTATCACCATCCCAATATAAACCTTCTGTAATCTGGTAGTTGTCTGGTAGCTCACCACCATCTCGTAGACTACCGGTAACCGCAATACTATCTACACCAGTCCATGAGCCAACACCTTCTGCTGTCTTGGTAAACTGTGGTGATACATTTTCAAAGATGCACCCGACAACTACAACACCCTCAACAGTCTTGCCTGCCTCTGTTGCTTTGAAGCGGATAGCAGTATCAACACTAGTCGATGGTAAGCCCTGCTGAACTGAGCTATCAACGAACTTGCATCCAGTAAATGAGTTCTTGAAACTGTTCTCAATTAACACTTCACCATTATCGAAGTAGCAACCTGTAAACATATTACCTACTGCGTAAGTGCCTGCCACTGTGTCCGTCTTTAACCAGACACATACATGACCCACGCCCTCGGTAGGTGCAGTTACAAAATGGCAGTTGTTCCAAAGATTAGCAGATCCTTTATCGCTCTTCATCGGATACAAACCATGTGAACAATTAATGTTTGAGAATAAGCAGTCGTTAGTATTAACACTTAAACAAGTTGATGTCCTGTAGGTATAATCCTCAATGCCATTATTGGTTGGAACTGCATTTGTATCTGCATTTGTCCACTCGTTTAAGATTAAATTCTCAAACCTACCACCTTGAACGCTCACAATGTAGAGTCCGAACTCCCTCATGTGGATAATGTTGATGTTGGTGAACAGGCATCGCTGACACTGCGTAGCGTAGATACCATTTGATCTCTTGCTGCTGTCAGAGACATCTAATCCGCAGTCGATGTCAAGGTCGTGAATGATTAAGCGTTCAGTAGCGAAGCTGGAGACATAGATAACACATGAGTCTGTACCGTCACCAACAGGAAAGTCAGTAGTAACAATTAAGTTACCGTTGCCGAACTTGATCTTGCGGTTGATGGTTAGGGTTGATGTCACCCTGTAAAGTAATCCACCCAGATCTACTTGGACGTATCCAGCACCAACATCAGAAAATTCAGTATCACACAGTGACTCGGCGTGATCAATGGCTGCTTGTATTGCTGCTGTGTCGTCCGCAGTTCCGTCGCCAACAGCACCAAAGTCCGCTGGCGTAATACGCTCACGTAGCTTTGTTTGTACTGTGGTTACTTGCGCGCCAGTACCAGATGGAGTGTATGATACAGCGGATGCATCCGCAGCAGTTGCAACTGTTGATACCCATTGGCTTGAGCCACCATCTTCAACGTAATAAACATACAAATTACCATCACTAGTATTAAACCACAAATCACCGTCCGCTGGGGTGGATGGTACAGTCTCGGAAGTTGTTACACTGGCACCACTACCTATAGATGCAATTGATGGTGTAACCGTTACCCATTGCAATGTAGTATTATCTGCGTAATATATATACAATACAGCTGTATTAGTATTAAACCAAAGATCACCTGCACTTGGATCTGCTGGTGCAGTTTCTTGAGATACAACATTAGCTCCTCCACCCTCAGCATTCGAACTAGTTGATACTGTTACCCACTGATCAGTATTACCATCACCATAGAAAACTGACAATACAGCAGTATTATCATTGAACCAAAGATCACCAATACTCGGATTTAGAGGAGGGGTTTCAGAAGTCGCAATAACAGTACCTTCACCTACACCTAAAGTAGTCCATGCATTGCCAGACCACTTCCATGTTTTTAATCCCGTATTATAAACTTGACCTACTGATGGGTTTGCTGGAAAATTTAAAGCCATATACAGTTATTTAGTCACAATTACTATAAACAGTCGAAAATAAAAACCAAAACTTTATAAAAAACTCTAACGAATTAATTGTAATAGTTATGTTGTTGGATCCATTTCACCTTCTGGCATACCTGAATAAGGATCTAACACGTCATCAAGTTGCTGCTCAGTTAGTTCCAAAGCAGCACATAAAGCAGCTTTATTAGCTGCAAAAACTGGATCATCAGACGCTACATTCCATTTAGCTCTAAATGAATAATCAGCTCCACTGTGCTGTCCAGGTGCTGTATCAATACCACTCATATTAAACTGTTGACCATATATAGAAGTTTACACTATCATGAGTAAACCAAGATAGTTGAGCTAGCTCGTTGGGACCCATATCAACCGTTGCTGTAACATCACCCGCTGCTGTATTATAACCTACATCAAGTGTTAATAAGTGACCACCAACAGCATCTTGAATAATCGTTAAAGTACCACTACTTCCCGATGGAGCATTCGTTATTGTGCTCAGTGTTCGATCTGCTGTAAGAGTGAGTAAGGCATTTATACCCGAACTGGCATCGTAAGTTACTGTCGCTTGATCTGTAAGTGTCTGTGGTACTAGGTAGTCATGTATAATCTCTTTATAATCCGTATTATCCCATGAGCTTAACGCAGCGTTAAACACCAAAATATCACCCTCCTGTGGATTGGTAATCCTAACATCGTGTAATTCATCAATGTGGTAACCGTGTTCTTGTCTTATAAATAATGTTCTTTTATTACCCTCTACACCTATAACCATAGCTGTAGGAATAATTTTGTTTGGTGATAGTGGTGGGTTGTTCGTTAACTTACCAGCCTCTGTGCTTATATATAGAACAGTTCCTTGTTCCCAATCAGGATCCTCATCCTCAAATCCAGGCTTATCAATATTTTCTACACCAACAATATCTGTAACTATCGACTGACCATGCTCAACTACAACATCTCTTACTTTACCAAAGGTAGTAATATAACCAAATCCATTCTGAGCAAAATCTTGTGTTGCGACTCCAACAAAAAACAACTCGTCAGCTGCCCCGGGTACTACACCCTCAGCTGAACTAGCGCTATATAATGAGACCTCTATCTTACCACTACCCCCACCTACAGCTCCAGATGCATAAACAACTTGACCGTTCAGAATTGCTTCAGATGCTTTAACATTAATAACCTGCTCTTCACCAACCTGTAAGACCACATTATTATCTAGGCTCAAGTCTAATGTAGACTCATCTACATTCCAACTCAGATTACCAGCTACTGATGTTTCAGGGTCAGTATTAAAGTGTATTATATCAGCAGTTAGTGCAGTCGTAACCATATTACTTGCTGATAGTAAACCATCAACTGACATAGTACCACCACAAGCACTGACTTCATTTAAAAGAACCGTTGTATTACAAAAATCACCAGCGCCAGCACTACCGTCCCACTGGTTACTTAAACTCTGAACCGTACTATGTGTACTACACCATTCGTCACTATTGCCACAGTTTGATGATATAACACCATTGACTTGCAAATTACCATCCATTGTACCACCGAGAGCAAATTGTGTAGCCACACTACCACCACCACTTGACATCTCAATAAGTCTTTTAAGTGAAGATATCTCATTAGTGAACCTCTCAGATATATCTTGTTGAAGTTCTGTTTTTAACTTTTTAACGCTCTTGTTAAAAGCTTTAGTACCTTTTTGCGGATTTAAGCTCTCTGCTATAATTGTAGAGTTAGTATTTGTATCTATTTGATTAAGTAGCTTATCCTTACTCTCCTCTATTACATTAGTAAAGTAATGTCTCTGTTCGGTAGTAAGTTCTTCCATTTGATTGGAGACCTTATCAATCTTATCATCGTAATAGCTACGTATATTAGAATCTATACTCTGTAGTTCCTCTAATACCCTCTCTTCTAATAAAGTCACATCTCTAGATGTCGTTGTAACTTTATCTTTAATCTCTTTTTCTAATTGTAATACAGATGTTTTAATATTACCAACCCTACCAAGAGCCTTATCTACTCCTTTTTTAATCAGATCGTTTAGCTCTACATTTTGTGATGTAATAGTATTCTCTAAACTATCGATATATGATTTACTCTCGCTAAGCTCTAACTTAACCTGTTCAACTACTCGCTGCTCAGTTTCGCTTAACGTATTGTTAATATCCTCTGTAATAGAAAACAGCTTATCTTTACTACTACCAATTATATCATATAAGGCAGGGTTAATCTTTTCCTCAACCAACTTATCAGTAATCTGATTAACTCTATCGCTGAGAGAAGCAGTTAATTCCTTAATACGCTCGTTATTGTTTTCGAAGAAAACATTAAAATTGCTTTCAATTCTAGCTGTTAGGTATTTTTCTAACTGACTATATTGTTGCTCGTTATGTACCTCCTGATCAGACCTGCTATTAATAAGGGCACTATTAAATTCGTCTAATAAGTCGTCCTTTGCTATATCTAAAAACTGTTTAATAGCTAGCTGCTTCTCCTCTATAGTATCATTAGCTTCTTCTATCTTTTGAAGCTTTATTCTTTCTGCATACTCACCAGCTAGCTTTCTTGTGTTTTCAATCTCCTCAAATATGTCCTCTTTATACTGACCCTCTATATCAATAATTGCCTCTTCCTCCTCAATGAGCGGTTGAAGACTATGTAACTCTTCTTCAATTACAGACTCCTCTACTACATTACCCTCAATACAGGAAGCTACGTCCTTATTGTATAATACTTCGAATCTGTCTCCTTCAGTTAAAATAAAGGAGATACTTCTACTAACGCCATCCTCTACTACTGGTATAGATACTACAGGACTACCCTTAAAGGTAGAATCTTTTTCTGCAATATACTTTGTACCGTTTATCTCAAATTCAAACACATCGAAGAAAACCTCTTCATAGCTTTCAACTGTTAGGATGTTATGAACTGAGTTAGTAAAGGTCGGATTAACCTCTTCGCTAAACAGTTTGATCATATGTAATTATATTTAGTCTAAGTCGATCAAAAGACTACTAATATTTACACCTCAATAGATGCAGCCTGCTGGAAGATAGTATCAAGTGCTGTGTCATCTAATCCAAGACCGGCTGCCATACCAACGAGCAGGGCTGAATCTCTCTCTAGAGTATTACCACCGTAAAAT
>Ga0196887_1001274_pt1 | contig 11077 bp, 24 predicted proteins | sample VirMetDEL_Mar_31_FD_169094 | JGI IMG/M metagenome (GOLD analysis project Ga0196887, IMG submission 169094) | Aqueous microbial communities from the Delaware River and Bay under freshwater to marine salinity gradient to study organic matter... | ecosystem: Environmental > Aquatic > Marine >... | reverse complement strand
TACAAATTCTCCCTGATGTGTATTAGGCGGTCGATCCCCATGATCTCAACTCTTGTGCAAACTTGATCCCAAGTATCGCAAGTGAGATTGATTTGGCTGATTTTTGGAATGACGCTCTGAACGAGCACTTCAAACTTATATTGTTTCACGGCATATTCCTATTAAATAATGTAAATGAACGGTTTGATCGTCTTCAACTCATCCTCGATGATAGCCGCAATGACTTCCCAGTTACCACCACCTAGACCCGCTCCAATCTGTGGCATCGCAATCTGTCCAATACTCCGCTCGCTACTCGCACCGTATCTCCTTTCGATGCGATTCATTGCCTGAGCGACAGCGTCGTAACTAACGTACCGTTGTTTAGCACGACCATATGATTCTTGGGTAATGGCATTGATTATTAATTTACCGTTAGCTTCACATGGTATGATACTCCCCAAAGGAAGTATTCGGTTGTATTTTTCTGATCCTAGTTTAGCCACCTCGATGTAATAATCGTAGGCTTCCTTGTACTGATCGCGAACGATCTTAGCAACACCAGATCCCATTACACCTTGAGCATTGCATCCATGAGCTATGGTATCGATTTCAGTGTTAAACAGATCACCTTGGATATACTCAATCTTCATCTTCATCTCCGAGAAAAGTAAGAACGATGTTTACTAACTCACTCTCCAGGAGATTCGTAAACATCGGATCTTTTTCAATATCACAGTCGAAGTGGCCGATGATTTGTGTAACTAACTCTTCTGCCTCTTCGCGCGTAATGCTCACTTATAAGTCACTCTAGGGCAAATACGATCTTTCCAGGATCGGTACTTTGTCTGAAGGATACCAGGTTGAACTGTAGTGTCGAACGCGGCGGTCCGTCTACGTTCTTTAACGCACTCAATCGCATACGCCACACCAATTGCAGCACCGAATATTCCAACTATACACGCGAAGCCGCCAAGTACAGCTAGTGGTTGGGTGTATACGCCATATGCAAACGCACTCAAGGCAGCGATGATTAGCGAGACTGCCACAGCAATATATATCATTCCGAGGATGAATATCCTCCAATACGAGCAAAAATCCTTGGGATAATTGAAGCCTGCGTTGAAATACTCCACCATTTTAAAATGCCATGATGTGCGATCAACAACAAAATCTTCCATACTATATTCCTTTTCACAACTTAACTGTTATTTCTTCATTCTGGGCTCACGTAATTTGGACTCCTGCGAACGCAGCGGTGCTGTATACTTTAAACCCAATACGAAACGAACCACCTGGATTTTCTTGACTCAATGACTCTTGCACTGAGTCAAGGAATTGCCGAGCCTCGTCACCAGTCATTTTATACTCCGTTAATGTACTGATCTGTCAGTAAGACGTTTCTCAATAAAGGTCAACATATCATCATAGTTTTCTACCATGCTGACGTTATGGTGACGACAGAACATTGCAACGTTACCATGACGCCAGAACTCTGGGGGACAACAAACGATAACATTGAATGGATCTAGAGATCCATATGATCCAAGTTCGAGTAGAGTGATTGGGGACTGGGTTTCAGGCGCAAAGTAATAAACAATCAAATCTGAGCTCTGGCTTTGCCCATTTAATTCCCATGCAACTTGCTCGTGAAATTGTGTACCAGGCGTTGGATCTTGAATCCAACTGCTATCCCAATCGTCCCGACGAGGGTTGAGAAGCATGAGTTGATCGGAGTATGTCGATAGATCCTTCTCTAACCTACTTTGCCAATCCTCAGCCTTGCCCATCTCAATACTTCCCCCAAGGAAGATTGAGAACTTGTCGGCGGCTTGGTACTTGTTTGGTGCTTTTACTACTTCCATTTAGAATGTCCTTCTTTTGATCATTAAGTGTTGTTTATCGGCGAGGCAAGTGTTGCAAATGCACACATCAGCATATGACCCATCCATAGGATCAAACACAGCAGAACCGTAATGCCCATACGTACGAAATTGGGTGCCATCGAGTGGATGCATACACTCCTCGTGTCCTGCCCAGTTCTCTACTTCTACTTCGCACATAATGCAGTATATCTTCATGTAACCTCCATGACGGGAACACCAGCCTTTTTAGCTATCTTAACCATGTGGGCTGTCCCATTGCCACCAGGAAACGCTATAACACAATTAGGTCGACTGTCTTTCAACATTTCAACATTTCTTATCGGTCCTGCGGCTCTTTTATGCTTCTTCCAGTCAGCGTAGTACGTGTTTACAACTACTCCTGGTTTTGCTGTTCCCCACTCTTCTGCAAGTCGGTCAGCACCTTTGGCGCCTCCATTGATAAGCACGAAGCTCTGGGCCGTATAGGCGTCAGGTCTATCGAGGATAGATCTCCTCTGTTGATACTCTTCGTGAGCTCGCTCCAATATCTGATTGAGTCGCCGTATTTGTTGTTCATCTGGTATAACTACTCCATCTGGTAACGTTGTGGTTCCATAGTCACGACCACCACAAACAAGCACTCTCACTACTCTATTCCTTCAATCTCGAACATCATATTCAGTAGATCGCTTAACGCTTCACTGTGCGTTGCGTAAGCGTACTTCAATTCATCCTCTCTTACACCTGGTTGATGTTCGAGTTGTGCTGAATTCCACTGAAGTTCCATAACCTTATATAGAGTAATTCCGAGAGTAGTTTGCCTAAGCGCTAACACCCGATTACGAAATGCTTCCTGTTCTTTCTCCGTTTTCACGTTTAAACTCCAAGTAGTTATTGATAAAACACTCAATGTTGGCTTTTCCAACCGGGTTCTGACTGTGAACGTAGAAATCAAAGTCATCTGTGAATCTGAACGAGACTTTACTCATATCTGATTGGACGAGTGCTTTAGCTATATCATATCCCGTATCAACCCCTTCACCAAGGTCGTGATCGAAACTGATGTAATTGGGGGATCCGTGGATGGATATAAGACACATCACCTCCTTTAGATCGCGAGCTATCTTCCAATGTCCAGCGTCAGGTGGGAATCTTTCATCGTCTATAAACAATTTCCAAGTCATGTGAATTCCACCTATCCAAGCTGTGTCTAATAATTATAGCTTGTTTATCACACCAGTCAACGAGAAAGCCGCCCCGGGGCGGCTTTCTCTTATATCACAGACTCTAACCTCTACCGTTAACTACAGCATCAGCTCCAAACGAAGCAGCAAAGCTTTCGGGCTTAAGTTTTGGCTGGATGCCCGTCATACCGAGAACGTATCCAGCAGCTTCCGACGCAGCACAGTTTGAACCATTCTTTGGGTCTTGAGATATGTCGAGGTGGATTTCGATATCGAACTCATCAACGAACGGGGCAAGTTGGAGGTATAAGTCGCAAACTCGACGAACTTCATTCAACATACGCATCTTCGGACGATTTTGTCGGAGATCATAGTCAGCCTCCCGATCAACAGTTGAAAATATCTTACAGCCATTCTTACCGTTCATGTGTACGATGGCTACAGTCGCGAATCGAGCTGTATTCTGCCCATTGCTCTTAACTCTAACGGAATCACACCCCAAGTATATCTTAGTTTCAGGACTGAGATCGATCAACAAATCGACTATTTCTTCTATTTGATTTTGGGTAAACACTAGGTCACACTTATTCCTTATTCTGCAAGTATTCGCGAATATCATCAGTCGACATCACTTCGTACATAGTCATGTATTCTTTCGTATCATTCAAGAAAGAATCCGTTTTAAATGATTTTAAATCAGCCGCATTACTGAATACGATGAATGATTCAGGAGACGTTTCATCAGCAATTTGCTTCAGTAAGCGGATATTATACCCCATGTTTGAGAGGTACCACATCATGTCAGCGAACCCCACGTTGGATATTTGGGCAATTTCCGTGAGGGTGGTGCCGCTATCATGACCCATCGCGTAGGGTGAATGAAGCCCCAGAATCCCATTAATGATGACGTCATCTGATCCCATCGCTGCAAATGCACATGCACTCAAGCAGATATCGCCATATCGAACCATAACTTTGACGTTAGAATATTCAATAGCATGCCCAAGAAGGTAACCAGATTGCGCGAGCCCTCCAGCTGAATTAAGCTCCAGTCTATCATAGTTCCCAGCAACAATCTTATCACCGAGATCACTCATCCCCTTCATTGTCATGGCTCCCTCGAACCGTAGCCACGATTCATGATGGCTGGTAGACTCTGTTATGGTATATGATGGTTTATGATTCGGCTGTGACATAGTCGGAATAGCAGTTAACAGCACTGTTGCACTTAATGTGATTAATGGATTCATATTTATACCTCACTCATATACGGATCTAATCTGATCCAAACGGATTTCGTTGAGTCTAATTTCAGCACTGACTGCCGTATCAAGATCTATAACATTATCAGTTATTGCTACACATTGCCAAAGCTGTTGAAACGATAACCCAGAATAGTATGCGTTACCTACAGTTGATAGAATATAATCGTAATCTGTGATTTCGGGGTCGCGACTCATAAATCATCCTCCGTTATGCGAGGTATTTATGTCACCGAAACCCCATTCACTTTAATGACCGCTGGACGATTAACATGTGTTTGAGGCTCATCCTTATACGTCTCATGCTTCTTGACTGTAGCTTTAACTTCGTATTCACTACCTTCTGCCCACCTGCCCGATCCTTTGTAAACAATCTTGTTACCGTCGGGATCAGTGCAGAGGTTGATGAATGTGGTTCCATAATAACCAGAGAATTCAAGAACCTTGTTGCAAGTCATCGTTAGGACTTGCCGCTTGCCAATCTCACCAACGTATGCCAGTTTCTGAAGATTAGCTACACGGACCAACTCTTCAGCTTCCCATTTGCTGAAATAGTCTCGCTCGTTTGCAAGATCCGTAAAGACTTGAACGAGGCGCTGACCAACCACGTTATCTGCGTCCATCTTGATCCAGTACTTGACGTACGATTCGGGTAGGCTGGTGATGTCACTTCCGACGTGCTTACCAAAAGGCATTCTACCATTGTCGATCTGATTGAGTTGTTTAGTCATCCAAGGGTTTACATCAACATTCACGCCCCAATCGTTCAAATCGAAACCGTCTGCATAAAGGATGGCAACTGTGCCGATAATCGAGCGTGCCTTCAGGACAGCTTTATCGTGGTCACGAGCAAGGTTAACAACATATTCATCCTTGAAATGTACTCCAGGAATATTCACCACAGAGCGAAGAGTTCGCATCGCGTTTTTTGCTCCGGATGAAATGTAGTAAAATTTGTTTACGTTGTGGGTCATTTCGTCACCTATGTTGCTTACCCCTTATTCATAAGGTGAATGTACCCCAAAGGCAACAAAAAAACCGCCCAAAGGCGGTTAATTTGGTCACATGCGCGTGAACCACTTCTTAAACTGTTCAACCAGTTGCTCGTGCTCAGAAGCATTAAACTTATGATTGAAATCTTTCTCCCAATCAGTATACGTGTCCTCGTATAGCCACTCTAACAATTGGACACAATATCCGAAAGCTATACTAAAGACTATATGGATAACAAAAAACGGAGTCGCCGGGATCTTCAATATGCATCTGATTATTTTCCTGGTAAACGACACTTCACTCATGGTAACCTCGTTTGAAAATGGAGCCGAAGGGGGGAATCGAACCCCCGTCTACTGCTTACAAAACAGTTGCTAATCCCCTCAGCTACTACGGCAAACTTGTGCAGGTCTCTCCCTGCTTGTCACGCCATGCTGACGTTTGATCTTACCTTTAGTCAAGATTAGCCCAAGCGAGGATAGTGCTCCCATCAACTCGATTGTTTGAGTACTTGTTGACCATAGCGACAATACGAGGAGTGATTTTGCATTGAAAAACCCACTCATTATGTCGCTTCGACTCCACAGTATTATACGGCTTCCCCTTGATATAAGCGCGTGCCAGAAATGTCGCTCGATTTTCGTATCGAACATCCGTTCTACGATGGTCGTTCAAAGAGAACCAATCCTGCATCACTACAGTATCATCCTTCTGGTGTTCACGCAGCCACTTAGCCTGCTTCTTCAATTTACGTTCCTCGAAACGAATAATTTGCGCTTCTTTTCCGAGGTGCTTAGATTTGATTTTCAGTTCAATGCTCATTTTACTCTCCATTTGATTCATATTTGATTTTTGCTTATCAGATAAAATCTTATGGAGGTGCATCTGTAATCTTCGCTACTGCATTCTCAATAGTCAAGAAACAACTTTTGACTTTGATCGCGCCTTTCGTGGCGGGATTGTCTGGAGTTTCCTTGGTTGACCACCCTTTATCACAATCAACGTGCTCTACGTAGTAGGTCTTACCTTTAGCCTTCACAACCCACATTGGGATGGAGGGGTCTTGCAAGTGTGCTTTGTTGAAGTGGAATACTGCGTCCTTACACTGTATCGGACCAATCTAGCTAGTCATATTAGTTCTCCTATCTATAGCAGGTTTAAGGCTTATCCTGCTTCGCCTATTCTGGTGCGTGTAATAGGACTCGAACCTACATACCGGGATTTAGAGTCCCTTGCATATCCGTCATGCTCCACACGCTTAACTCTTAGTTCTATTTATAGCGACTTTACTATATGAGGTCAATAAAAAGTTCAACCGATCAGCTTGGTTTTAACCATCCCCGAAGCCTTCTTCATATCAACTCGTTCGCCAAATTGGCCACGAATAACCTTCATGCTATCGCCAATAGATAGATCGTTGCAATTGTCAACAATGAACGCATTGAGCTCCTGATCTGATACCATCTTGGGTAGTAGATCCTCAAGGTAGGATAATTCTTCAAAAAGAGCGTCACCCTTCTCAAGATCGTCAGTAGCTTGCATCGACTCATCAATCCCCTTGGCGATTTTCTTAAGCACACGAATTGCTTCATCTTCGGTAGTTGTCCGATTTCCAGCATCTTTACCGACGTTTTCACATTCAGAAATCACCAGAGCAAGGAACGGTCCGAGGTGCTGTTTACCCGGATCCTTACGCACTGCAAGACGTGTTGCTTTTAGCTTTTCAATGGTACTCATCATATAGATCCTCATATACGTAATTGGTCGGGGTAGTAGGACTCGAACCTACGGTCTCCTGATCCCAGGTCAGGCGCTTTACCAGACTAAGCTACACCCCGTTATAAAAATAATGGCGGAGGATTAGGGACTCGAACCCTAGAGACGCTTATTAGGCGCCTTACGCCTTTCCAAGACGCTGCATTACCACTCTGCCAATCCTCCAGTTATCACCAATCCATCGAGCATTTAGACACGAGCGCTAAGAACATCCTGCCAGGTTTGAAATCCTGGGGGAGCTCCTTATCATCGATATATTGGTTAGACACGTTATAAGCCTCTTCTTCAGATTGGGCTATGCACTGATAATCATCATACTTCCCTGAAATCTTTTGTATGTGATGAACCAATTCGTGAACGAGAACGTACTGTAGAAATTCAGGGCCCTTATCAACGTATGACTCAGCAACCACAATAGACTCTTGGTTCCTGTCATATATAGCAATCACCTGACAATCATCAACATCGATCTCACGTCCAAAGTACGTCGTACAGAGATCTTCCTTAGAGTAAACATCAACAGGAATATAAAGATCTTGTGTGCTGTATTCAGCATATTGGTCTAGAGTCAGCAGATACTCTACTGCTCTATCATAAGCTCTATCAATTACAGAATCAGCACTTGCTTGTACAACGCTAGTGAGTGTAAATAAGGCTGTTACTGCTAGTTGTTTTATCATTTACCCAACTCCCTCCCTCAGGCGCCACAAATCTTCCTGAATGGAATTAATGATTCGACACTTTTCTCGGTCAGGATCACTAACCTCACCACTTTCGAGTTGCGTAGAATCAAAAATATCCTGTTTCAACTGATTTAGAAACGTGTCTTGGATGAATCTCTCACCAATGTATGGATACTTATTGACTTCAGCAACAGACATAGTAGGAACAGACATCGCTGATAACGCAACTGCTCCTGTAATAAATTCACGACGCTTCATGATATATCCTTAAATTATATGGTGCCCACCGTGGGACTCGAACCCACCCGACCATAAGGCCAATAGCGTTTGAAACTACCGCGTCTACCTGATCCGCCAGGTGGGCACTGTTATTTATGGCGGAGGATTAGGGACTCGAACCCTAGAGACGCTTATTAGGCGCCTTACTGATTAGCAATCAGCCGCATTACCACTCTGCCAATCCTCCAATAATGTGATAGCATACGTCAATGTAATAATACTATTTTTGTACCTTGTCATTAACTTGTTCCGCCGCTCATGAGACATATGACTCTTGTCGCCGCCAAAGTTGATCCAATTGTCAGCGCGTTTAACCCGCATCGCCTTCACATTGCCTGAATCGACAATACGTTGGATGTTCTGCTCATAGCTCAACGTATTGTCTTTAGTCACCAAAAGAACGATATCAACGATCCGATCGCCTGTGTCGAGGTGTTCAAGCATCTCCCTTAGATAGTCCTCGCTGCAACTCGTATCTTCGATGACGTCGTGCAGTAGTGCTGCCATATACTCTTCGAATGAAGGGGTTTCAATGCGCTCAGCAACATCAATCGGATGCAAGTAGTATGGCATGTCGCCGTACACCTGACCATAGTGGGCATCCTGAATGAAGCGGATCGTTGTGTATACAGTGTGTTGTTGCTCTCGTGTGAACTTGCTAATCATGGTCAATCTCCAAATAAATATCTTATTTTAAGTATAAGATATAATTCAATTAGATGCAACAATCAATCAAGGCGAGATCCTGCCCCTGCAACAAATCCATGCTTCTTAAACACTTCTGCTGCTGCCCGTGCCCCTGCTTCAAGAGTGTCGACGTTTTGACAACGATAACCAGATGGATTCCAGATTTGAAAGATTTTCTGGTAGTCAGTGTCCACTCCAGCAGCCTTCATAGCCTTTCCGATTTTGGTTCGGCCATCCAACTTCTTGCCTTGGAACTCGTAAATACTGACCCATGCGAATCCACAGGCATACTGATCGACCCCATTCAGCCTTTCTTTGAAGAATGTGTCAGCCGCATCAAAAGCCGCTGTTTTAGCTTCCTTGACGATAGCTCTAATTTTCATGACATCCATTGTAGCACTCCATTCATTGATTGTATGTAAGTACTCTACAACGCCATTGCGTTAGATGCAACACCATTAATGCAGAATCTATTGATAGACTCAAGGTATATCCAGTCAATAGCACCAGAAGATGCTTGTATCGTGATATGATATGAAGACTTCACCACAACTATAGCAGGATCCAGAAGCGACAAGAATATCGTCATCGCTTCTGGCTGTAGACACATATCAACCACTAGTTGCATCAAACGTGAATAGCGAAACCTTCACGTTCTTCGTGTCTGGGTTTGCTGCAAGATCTTCGACGTAACCATTCAGAGCGCCGATAGTCTCAATCCAGTTGGTTACCATGGAGCCTGAACGGTCCAAGAGAATATATGAATGCATGATTTAATCCTTATTTATAGGCCAAGGGCCTCTTTATACATATCCATTACCGCTTCTTCTTCGGCGATATCGTCCTTGTCGCGTTTGCGCAATGCAATGACCTTCCGAATAATCTTCGTGTCATACCCACGACCTTTAGCTTCTGCCATTACTTCTTTCGACAGATCCGAGATATCTTTTTTATCACTTTCAAGACGCTCAAGACGTTCAACGAATTGACGGAGTTCGTTTGCGGTTACTCGGTAGGAATCTGTGGTTTCGGTCATAATATATCCTTTGTTAAGTTGTTAACCCGAAGATAAAGAAGTTTTCAGGTTCTGTGATGGTTCTGGGGTAGATTGCTTCGATTGTGTTTAGAATGAATGCTTCAGAATCGACTGTTTGCGCACCTTTCATAATCTGTCTGTAATCATCGAGCAATATACACGATACCCTCCTACCTCTTGAGTATTGGAGTACTTCCCCAATTGTGCATGCGCTCTTACCACTAGACCTAAAGCGTTGAGCAGCATGTTGGGTTGGCGTGATGTAAAGTGAGTTAGGGATATTCTGGTTCATCAGGAACGTCGTCTTGCCAGTTTGACGTGGCACTCGATTCAGCGCTACTGAGAACTCGCTATAGACATCCAAGTAGTTCATGCCAAAGTCGAACTGTTCTAAATGGTATGCAGAATCTTCGAGAGCGCTTAATTGCTTTGCCCACGATAATTGCCAATTATTAAGTTCAAATAAGGCTGCAATATCATCTTCTTGAAGGAGCATCGTACTACAATCAAGCTTGACTATATAGCTATTCGAATCAGTGGTTGGACCGAATCCAACCACGACACCAAGCTCTTTGGCTCGTGGCCCCGATAGCACCCTAACACTATCATCGAGACTATACTTACGTTGCATTATACATTTCCTTGAAAGTTTAACGGGACTCGGATGTCCGCAGTATTATGGTGGGGGTAGAGGGACTCGAACCCTCAGAGCTCTGCATTCTAAGTGCAGCGACTTTACCAATTTGCCCATACCCCCATAAAGTTACGTTCGACAGACCTTAGGAATCGAACCCGTTTTACCAATCCCAGGATACACGAAACGATTTCTTCATGCACAGTAGGATTCGAACCTACATTTACACCGACGCGCCATAAGGGTGGTGTCCACCAGGAGTCTGTCTAAAATCCACTTCCATGCGCAGTTCTCAAAACTCGATTGCCCTCATATCCTAGCTAGAAATAGGGGGTTTCCTGTTAAGTCTCTGTGCTCACTTCCGCTTCATTATTCAATTATCTTATTACTGATATTACCTTCAAATAGTCTACGCATGTACTTCAGTCAAAAGGCCTGCCCCGTCCTTTTAGAGGCGATGTTTTATCCTTCCTCCGTAGCAGTTGGATTGCCTACTCCTTAGATGATGCATAATCCCTTAACGGCAGGTTTAGCAACATTTGCGTAGAAGTAATCTTACTTAGCGTATAATCTGGCTGGAGGGGAAGGAATCGAACCTCCCAAAAATCACATTCAAAGTGTGATGCATCACCATTCTGCTACGCCCTCCAACGACTCGTGTTACTTTGTAGCTAGCATGTACTGTTGCCACATAAAGTA
>Ga0196887_1001273_pt1 | contig 11080 bp, 10 predicted proteins | sample VirMetDEL_Mar_31_FD_169094 | JGI IMG/M metagenome (GOLD analysis project Ga0196887, IMG submission 169094) | Aqueous microbial communities from the Delaware River and Bay under freshwater to marine salinity gradient to study organic matter... | ecosystem: Environmental > Aquatic > Marine >... | reverse complement strand
AGAATTACATCATCGCCAGACTTAACCATGAGGATAGTAAATGATTAACATCAACATGCGTCTAGGCATTGGCTTCGACATCGAGCATAACGACAACATCTGCCATGTGGTAGGGGATGATGAGGGGAGGTTTGTAGCCGCCTATGAGGGGCTTATCATTAAAATCCCCTTCTTCTCCATCTACATTGGTGAGTTTAGTGAGTTAGACCCTGAGGTCTTAGAAATAGAAGACTAAAAAAAAGCCCCTAAGCTAACTGCCTAGGGGCTTTTTTGTTTACTCACCAAACCTCTCGTATCGCTTCTCGTCCATGATAGCTCGTCGTAAGTCTGGGTACTGTTTATATAACCTCATTTGGGCAACCTTTCTAGCCCCTCTCATCACCTGTTTCTCTGCGATTATCTCTGCCAACTTCTTGTTAGGCATTCGCTCAAGTGTAGGTAACACCCTGTTCAATCGCTTAGTGGCCTCCTCGTTAATAAACTTCTTGTAGTCACTATACTGTTGCGTTGTCAAGTCAACCTTACCCATCTTACGCTTAGTGGGTGAAATTGTAATACCAAGAGCATCCACCCTCTTTTGAAACTCAGTCTGCTCTGGGCTAGTAGCGATACCTGTCGTAGCTTGAGTCAGGTTACGCTCCATCGGCTGGATGTTGTTAGGGTCAGCACTGAAGGAAGCATAACGCTCTGGGAGTAGGTTACGAGCATACGGGATACGCTGTTGTAACTTCTCAATTGTCGTTATAGCCTCACGCTCGTACTGGTCAAACGTCCTAGCAGCAGTGTTACTAATAGCAGGGATGAGTCGTTTAGCATAGTTGTCAAACAAGTTCTGCAAACCCGTCGTATTGTTAGAGAACAAGGGGTCTAGGAGGTCAGAGAAACCTTGCATGAAGGTCTTCTGTAGCATGTTACTCTTGATAGATGACCATGCTGCATCTCTAGCATACTCCCACTCTTCACCACCCCTAACCTTACCATCCATAACATCCTTGGTTGCTTGGAAGGTATCAGTCATCATACCTAACACGGTTGCAAAGGGTTCAGCACGAGAGTAGTCTACCCATGTGTCACCAACCTTGATCGATGTAGGCTGCTTACCCTCAGCTTGCCACGTGTTACGCTCAGAGGGGTCAGTAGGCATGGAGCCTGTGATAATCCCTTGCTCAAACATCTGATACACACCAGTAGTGATGCCAAGTCCTACAAGCTGACGAGACACCATCTCTTCTTTGGTCATGTTACGAGTAACCGTCTCAAAGGTAGGGGTATCGGAACCTTTCTTGAAAACCTTGTTGGTCACTGTCTTAGTAGGACGAATAACCAGACCAACACCGGGGATGTAACCAGCACTCTCCTTAAAGATGTTCCAAGGAGTGCGGAGGAAGGGGATTGTCTGCGTAATAAGGGTCTCCACTGGGGTACGACCTTCACCTTTAGCCTCAGAAATCTTCTTTAACGTGCCTGACAGCTTAGCTTGGAACGTACCATCCGTAGCGTAATTGCGTACATCATAGATAGCAGTGTCAAAGTCACCACCGACCACCTGCTCAAATCGATCCATATCTCCATACAAGTCCTGTTCTTTCCCTGTTGTGAAAGTATCTTCTTTATACTTCTTATACAAATCATCGTAAGAGCCTAGCCCCTTCTCTTCATCTAGAGAGGCTTTACGGCTAAGGTAACTCATCATGCGTTGTGAGCGCAGACGAGCCTTAAAATACTCATCGATTCCGATAGTTAGCCTAGTGGGCATACGGATGATGTCACCAGCCTTACCACCGATAGCGTGAGTCATGTAGTCATAACTCTCACCTAACACCTGTCGTGCAAGATCAGGGTTAACCTTACCCTCTGCGTCGGGGGAAGCTCCTAAATCCACCATCAAATTGTTAAATTGTTTCTCTGACAAGCCAAGGGCTTTAGGTGTTAGCTTGAAGTCAACAGGCAACCCAGTTCCAAAGCCCCGTGAGAGGAATATCGTATCTGCATTCCAACCGTCGGTAAGTGCGGATAACATAGCTTTAGCTGCTCGACGCTCTTTAAGGGCTTCTGCTGCGTTACGCCCTGCTTTAGGTACGTAGGCACTGATAGCGTTTAAAAGAGGCTTAGCGAGCGTCTGAAGCCCTCCACCAAGGGTGTTAACAACGGGAGTGCCTAACCCAGACAACATCCCGTTAATGATAAACTCATTCAGCTTCTGTCCAAAGTTAGGCTTCTTACCTGCCAGCCCCTGCTCAAACAATTCATTGACTACCTCTGCGGCCTTCTCTGGGCTAACATCCTTGTACTTCTCATAGGCATCAATCATCTGGTCAATGTCTACTGCACATGCGTTACTATCTAATTTAGCCATTAACACACCACTCCCGGAAATATATTATTAAGATTCTGACCCTTACGAGCCTTCTCTGAAATCAGTCGAAATGCGTTTAAAGCACGACCAGCTTTACTGCCCTCATTCTTCTTGAACAAAGCAATGCCAGTATAATACATCAAATCCTGAGTAAGTTTCATCCCTTCAGCAGATTCAAATGACCCACCTTCTTTACGAAACTGAGCTGCCTTAGCCAATGTCTGCTCACGAGCTGCCATAGCTTGGTGGTAGAAGGGTGCAAAAGCTCCAACCTCTTCTTCACTCATACCACGCTTAGCACGACTCTTAGAAATCATCCACTCTACGATGTTGTTGTTATCTGCTAAAATCTTCTTCAATCGCTTCTGACCAGCACTCAGGTACTCAGCCAACCCTGTGGGGTGTTTAGCCTCTTCTGCTGCTCTGACCGAAGGAGGCATCATCTTTATAATGTCGTCAGGGGAAATAGAAGAAGCACGAGCAACTAACTCAGTCGGACTCATATCAACCAGCCCCGGAGCTAACTGCTCACCGTAGACAGAGGCTGGTCGAGCACGTGTAGCACCAGCGGCATCCCCCTCACGAGGAGCACCAGTCTGTAACCCTTCCATCTGAGGGGCTTGTTCAGCCCTTCCAGCAGGGGGTGTTGTCCACTGTTCCTTGTTAACAGGCTGTTGACCTGTCCAGAATTGCTGAGACTCATTGGTTACTTGGGGTTGATCTCCAGCCCCTCTACCCATCGCCTCCGCCTCTTGTGCCTGTCTCGCTTGAACGTCAGCCTTTGTGCGTTGACGGTAAGCAGGAAGGTCAATGCCAATACCAGCAGCTTCCATCCGTTGTAGGAAGGTAGCGTTGCTCATCATAGGGCGACCGGGGGCTAACAAGTCTTGAACCACAACAGTACCGTTGCGACCCACTGTGACATTAACACCAGCTCTTCGTAGCAAGGCCAAGTCAGTTTCATCCAACCCATCCTTAACAGTGACAGTCGGGGTTACAGGCTTAGCTACCTGTTGTGGCGCTGTCGCTCTAGCAGTGACAGTTTGGGCTACCGTTGATGGCTCAGCTAGGATTAACTTATTACCCTGAACAGGGGCAGAACCAAGCTTACGAGCCAATTCCGACCGAGCAGCTTTGGCAGCAGCTTTAACCTCTGCCTCATCTAACCCTGTCCTACCTTTTAACCAGTCAACGTAGGCGTCATGCTGGGCACTCTTACTGGTAGAGTTTCCTACAATGTAAAAAGCCTTGTCTAAGTCGTTCTCAAACTGTGTCTCAAACTTGTTAAACCGAGGCTTCGCACCAGCCAACTGTCGAGGTAGGGTTAGGTCGGCTGTCGGGATTACTTCCTCTGACACCTCAAACCTGCCACTGGTAGGGTTAAAGGTAGCAGCGTCAGGGATAGTAGGTTCCATCATCTTAGCGACAGAACTCTCCTCTGTTACCGACACATCGTCAACAGCCTTAGCCATGTTAGGGGATGATACAATTTCATCAGCATCTGCCTCTGCCTTGGTAGCCTGTGTACCTCGACCGAGCAGCTTACCCACCGCTGCACCAAGACCAGCACCTAAGCCAGCACCTGCTACGACGTTTAACACCTTACTGTCATCAAACTCCTCATACACGGGGTCAAGAGCACCCCCTAACGCACCACCAGCAGAGCCACGAAGAGCACCTGTCAAAGCTGCCCCGCCAGCCGCTAGAGGCTTTAGGATAGCCGCAGGGAGGGTAACAGGGTCGGAGGCAGAGCCTACCAACAAGCCCGTCCAACCAGCCACGGGGTTAGTCTCAAGCATCATACGTGAACGACGCTCTTGATCTAAGTCAACCTCTTGGTCAACAGAGATGAAGTCATTCTCAGGCAACATCCCTGCCACGCCACGTAATGAGCTAGAGAAACCTCGACCTGCCTCCTCCATAAAAGTAGCAGCACTTCCGAAACCTTCACCTGACAGATACCGCTTAGCATCTTCACTAAGGTCAGCATACCTCTTCTCTTGAAATGCCTGATAGTCTTCTTCTGTTAATAAGTCAAGATTTACTTTTGCCATTATTTATTTCCTAACCTAGACTCCATAATTGTTATTTTGTCTTTGTTGTCTCTTATGAGTCTCTCTATCTGGGTTGTACTCTTACCTTGCTCTCTCAGCTTTTTAAGTTCAGATAACAACATTCTCTGTCTGTTATTAGCCGCCTTTAGCTCTGATTGCTTAGGAAATAGCATGGGCTTCTCATCCGGTGAAGGTAAGCTGTAAGGGTCATCCCCTCCTACCAAGTTACCTCCCTGATCTTTCATAGGGGGAATCTTAATTGTAGCCCCTATCTCATCTTGGATAGCTGGGCCAATCTCTACTTCCCCTCTAGGCTTTTTTTCAGCACCATTCAACCTAGGGTCATTAAAGTCTTTACCCCTAGAGTTTTCTGGTAACTCTTGAGGAGTCCCAACATCAACCCACTTACCATTACGCCACTCTTGAGTAACCATGACTTGCTTTTCAATGTCATTTATACCGTATGCATCTTTAGTCTTAATAATGCGATAGACGTTACGAGTACGGTTAGCGCCTTCAAACTCACCCTTCTCCACCTCTTTAGCCTTATCAGCCGCCTTCTGAGCTTGTTCTGGGTATTTAGCTGATAACGCCTGAGCTAGTTTCTCGTAGAAAGCAGCTGAAGTTGTTGTACCTACCTCCAAAGCAACCTGAGAAAAGATATTCTTAACTTCATTCATCTGTTGCATACGGGGGTCAGATGCTCCCATCCCACCACCAGCAATGGCGTCACCCATCGTATCTGACATACCAGCGGCAGCTTGGACAATACCGCCATACTTACCATAACCACTACCTAAAGCTTGGTTAGCTCGTTGGCGTTCTTGAGCAATATTACCCAACATATCTTGTTCGCCACTTGAAAACATCCCTGCCATATTTATCCCCTTATTTTAAATAGCGCCATTATTAATCAAATATACCTTTAAGCCAGTTCCAAGATTCCTCAATGAAATTAGTAGAATCGCCTACTTCACCTGATAGGGCTTCTGTCCAATCTTTCTCGAACTGAGCATCAGTGTCAAATATCCTACCGATTTGGTCAAACCCTGCGGCAGCAGTAGCGGAGCCTAACAGATCAGCTGCTTTGCCAATAACAGTACCAGCAGCATTAACTAAGTTTTCTCCTACTTTCGTAACACCTTGACTTATAAGTTGTGCAGCTGTACTGGCAGGAGTTGTGCCCGGCGTGTTAACAGCCTTTAAGATAGAATCATACTGTTTAGTACGTGTGGCAGCCGCAGCACTCTCAGCCGTAAGGCGCTCTTGTAAACCAGTACCAACCACACCTGCAAACAAACCACCTTGTTCAGCAGCAGCAGCAGCATCTTGTGCAGCCAGTGTACCAGACGCTTGCACTTGTTGCAACTGAGCAGCAGCAGGAGCCAATGCTTGTTGTTGTAACTGACCAGCTTGAGAAACTTGCTTACCTTGCATATCAAGTGGAAGGTTAGCAGCGGAAGCACCAACGTTAAATAACCCTTGAGTATTGGCGATGTCCCCCGTCTTCAAAGCTTGTTGTTGTGCTGCCAAGAGGGAGGTAGCGTTACCTAACCCTAAAGCACGAGCCTGTTGTGATGTTGCCATCTGTTCAGCTTGGGTCATGCTATTGAAAGCATCCGCAGCCTGTTGCTCTTGCACTGCCTTGTTACGAGCAAGTTGTTCAGATGTACCACCGTAGGCATCTGTCTGAATCCCTAACCTACCTTGAGATAACAGTCGGTTCTGAAGCTCTAGTGCCTCTCGCTGTTGGGCAGGTTGACGCATAGCTTGTTGCTGTTGGAATAACTTGTTAGCCATACTAGTGGTATCACCACCAAGCATGCCTGTCATCCCCTGAGCAGCAGTACCGTAATCAGCCCGTAGACCCGCTAAATCTTCCTGTCCAGCCCCTACCTGCCCCAACTGTGTTTGAGCGCCTGTGAGAGCCCCTTGAGTCAATGCTGAGGTGTCTGGTAGACCTGTGAAGTCATACATTCCCCCTTGCGCCTGTGTTGCAGCATCAACGTTAGATTGCATCCCCGGTGTTAACGAAGATGTAATTGACCCATCCGCACCTACTTGTGTTTTACCTAATGAGCTAGACAGTGTATAGGGTTTAAACTCAATATCTTTTGATGCTACTTTAGCTAAGTTTGTGTAGTCTGTTAACCCGGACTCGCCTAACGATTGAAGACGCCCCACCGACTCATTAACACCAGCAGCCGCTAAAGCCCCGGAAACACCACCTGCGGCTCCCCCTCCCAACAAAGTTAACCAATCCTCTGTCTGATAACTACCAGAGCCGGGGATTGGAGTAGGTGTAAAGGTTGGTTGAGTAGGCGCTGGAGTTGTTGGAAAGCTATCAGTGTTGTATGGGGACTCTGGCCATCGAGTTGTTGGAGGTGTTCCAGTTAGAGCACCACCGGAAGCAGGGGCTTGAGAATTAACTCCGTTGAAGCCCAACCCCCCACCAAGAGACTGATTAGTTGCCCCTAGGTGAGAATAGGCGCTTAGCAAGCCTTGTTGATAATCACCACCAGTACTCTGCGACCAAGCACTCGCTACTTGTTCTGGTGATAAATTGTTAGCCGCAGCAGCTTGATAAATTTGTTCTGGCGTGGGGTTAGAGGCAAAGAAATTTTTAGCTGCGCCTAATTGCTCTTGTGTAAATTGGGGCATAGTTGCCATTATACTGTCCTCTTCCACATTTTAACAACCACATATGGCTGTATGTTAGTATTAGACCCACCACCAGCTGCTGTACCTGCTGCTGTGGTTAATGAATCTGTGCCTGTTGTTGCTGTAAACCCATGAGTGTGAGTAGTAGTTGCAATGTCTTTACTACCACCAGTTTCTTCTAGCGTGTTAAACAAAGCATCCGTAGCGTCTTGACCCACGATAACCTTACCAACACCAAACTCTACCCATGTACCAAAGCCCAACAAAGTAGCTGGGTTAGTGCCTAAGGTAGAAATATACAAAGCACCTACTGGGTAAATAACCTGAGCAACAAGCCCAGCATACGCAGCTGTGTTTTGAAAGGCCGCATTAACAAAAGCTGTTGTAGCTATTTGTGTTGTCTGCGTCCCTAGTGTGGCTGTGGGTGCTAGTGGAACCCCTGTAAAGTTAGGGCTAATCGCGTTTGCCTTACTGTTTACTGCCGTTTGAATTGCATTAAATTCATCATCAAACTCTGTGCCTTTAATAATCTTATCGGCATCACCGGGAAGGAGTGCATCCTTCGCAGCAAAGTTTGTAGCCTTAATGTACTGAGCCATTTATTCTATCCTTCCCATCTTAACGAAAACGTCTAATTTTTGTACTGAGAGTTCTGCATTGTCAACATCAGTCTCAAAGCCTATTTGAATAGTAGAGCCATAACCACCCACACTACTCTTAATCCTCTCTAACACAATGCCTTTTGAAAACTCACTGTAACCTGTAACAGTAAAAGTAGTCTCCCATGTGCTTGTTACATCTGTCCACTCTGAGCCACTCCACTGATAAACATTGTTGTTATCTGTTGTCATGTAGGCGTCACCTGTAGTAGGACTAAGAGGTAAAGCAGCGTAGTTAGCTACAACACCCTTGAACTCTAAGTAAGTAACAAACTTGTCTACATCATACTCAAAGATTTCTCCAGCTTGCAGAACAAAAGGGTATGAACGGTGTGCGGAGTCGTAATCAGTTCCAACTTTGATAGTAAACTGTTGGTTAGCTCCACCTAGGATAGTAGCGCTAATCTTCTTTATAATCTTGTTTACAGTGGGGGAGCCAAAGTCAAAGTAATGAGAGTAGTAACGAATCCTGTAAGAAGCCGTGTTATCTGTGTAACCCGTATACTTACCAATCCCATTAACCTTACCAATTAACACGTCCCTATCACGGAGTCGAACTAAAGCGTTAGCTGAATACTGATTCCAAACTGTAACACGAGATGCACCATTCTCTAAGGCACTACGCATGTCTAAGCAATAAACAGTCTTAATAGCAGGGAAAGAGAGCAGGTAGAAAGCATTGATTTCAGAGTAAACACTACAGATGCTATCTAAATCACCTGTTATATCTATCTCAGTACTAACGTCATTCAGGAGATCATCTCGGACATTAATTGTCAAATCTCGCATAGGTAAGCTCTTCTCTTGGAGGAGGCGACCTAAACTACGAATACCTGTGTCAGAGAGGAAGATTAAATCATTACCTGTATTCTGTACACTGTGATGAGCAATACAACCAACACCAACAATAACATCTTGTAACCCAAAACTAATAGCTAGTGGGTTGTCAGCACCTGTGTAAATAACCACATGATGCCGACAGAAGATAACCAAGAAATTGTTATGTGCCGCTATAGATGTAATGTCATCGGTGTTATCAGGCAGTACTGCGGCAATAGCGATACTACCACTAGAACCTCCATTGAAAGCTGGGAAGTTACCATCTGCAACATCCGTAGACCAATACACCTTATCCTTAGTGAAAGCCCAGTAACGACCCCAAGCAGCTATAACACCATCAGGGTACTCTGTCCCGAAGTTCTGCGTTAAGCCTGTGAATGTAGTTAGTGTTTGTAATACAGGGGTTCCTGCGGTGTTATAGACAAGAGGCTCTTGCCCCTGCTGAACTAGAAGGGTAGTGTTAGCTAAGTTAGCAGCACTCCAATCGTTGTTAGTTATCGTATACCCTGCTGGTGTAACATCTGTCAGAACAGCACCCACACCACCAGTAAAAACCTTGTTATTACCAGCAGAGAGGATGTCTAATGTATCATCGGTGTTAGCATGCTCGAATATAAACTGAACAGCATTTCCGCTTAGTTGGGCAGAGCCTGTGGTGGTTTGCATTGCCCACCCTTTACGTGCCCCTAAACGCCCATACTTATCAATAATAACATTATCAGCTACTTCCGCAAAGTTGGGAGATAAGGTAACACCACTTTCCTGAGTATTCAGGCCGAAGAAGCCGGGTGTTGCAATGGATAGAGCTTCAAGTTGTTTCATACCGTATACCACACCACTTCTTCAGGGTGACGATTAGCGTCCATAGCAATCTCATCAGCCAAGGCTACCTCAGCAGACTTGTAGGCATTGATACTCTGCTGTCCACCATCCTCACCTCGCTCCTCAATAGCCATCGCTGTGGCTAACAGGATAATAGGTCGGGTAGGGATATAGATACGATCGGAGTCTTGTGTTAACACTTGGTTACGTAAGACCACGTTAAACCGGGTAACATACACACCATCAGGGATTGGGTAGACATCCACTAGGGTATCTCCATCATCACTGACGCCGTTGAAGGTGTAGTACTGAGGAGAGCCTGTAGGTGGGTTCTCAATCATGTAAGCCTTGTTAAACCAGCTAGAAGTTTGGTACTGTAGCTCCCTTCTAGAGGTGGCATCCCAAGCATCTAACACTTCAAAGTTATTACTACTACCTTGAATCTCGTAGTTAAAAGCCCCTGCTGTTGTGTTACCTGAGAGTGTCTGACGTAAGCCACCCCACTTCCAAGCTACCTCAGCCTGACTCTTAGCCTCGTTAACAAAGTCACCAATCAGACGAGCGTAACTGTTTGAGTTACCTGACCCCTGTACCGTGTCTACCGTGTTCTCTCTCAGCCGTCGTAAGACACTATTTACTGCTTCGACATATGTCATTGTTTATTCCTTTGTAGTTATTATACCACACTTTTTATGTTTTGTCAAGGGTTATTCACCGTCAAAAGCTAAAACAGCTTGTTCTTTTTTTAAATCAAAAGAAGCCATGGCATTCATTAAAGAACCAGCTTCTGTTAAAATTTGGAGTGAATCTCCGCTTTGCATTACCATACTATCGCTAAACTGTACATAGTTGTTAGCACTTAATACATATCCAGTTATAATGTAAATCTTATGGGTAATGTCGTGAGCGTGTTGCCAATAAATACTAACAGTTTTATTGTTACCCTGTCGGTTACTAACAAAAAGCGTACTAACCTCAGCTTTGTAACCAGCAGGAACTTTGAACAACTCTGTTAACGTATCGGGTTGTATTACTTTACCTACTGTATGTCTCATTTCTTCTTCTTCTTATTCTGCTTTGAACGCCCATTACGTTCTGGTAATTTTCTATTCATAGTTGACCTTTCGTTACAACAAGCCAGATAAGACCAGCTACAATGACTACCCCTGTTACAACAGAAGCGATAATTAAGAATCCATTAATCCAAGCCCACATCAACTCTTTACGTTTCATCTGGGCTAAGACAATCTCTCTAGCCTCAGCATTACGTTTACGCTTGGCCTCAGCTTGAAACTTTAACCAATCATCCCACAAGCCCGGTCTGCCTTGGTAAATGAACAGCTCTTGTAAAGCTGCCTCATGTTGTTTAATCTGTTCAAGGGCAAAGAAAGCCTCAGAGTCTGATCCCGACTGACTAGCTTTCTGGACTAACTTACTCTTGTTATCAAAGAATTTAAAGATGTGTGAACCCGCTGCCATGATGTCTCCACCGTTGGCTATGGTTTCTTTAATCACACCAAAGGCAGCGTTGGCTATCGCCAGTTCAGCAAGCATGTTATTTCCTATATTCTGCAATCATAAACGAGAAAGCGGTAACAACACCAGCAATCCAAAGTAAGGGTTTAGCCGCCCTAGCAATCCATTCTAAAACTGTGAAAGCCCCTTCGGCGGCAGAGAAGGCTTTAACC
>Ga0196887_1001271_pt1 | contig 11084 bp, 13 predicted proteins | sample VirMetDEL_Mar_31_FD_169094 | JGI IMG/M metagenome (GOLD analysis project Ga0196887, IMG submission 169094) | Aqueous microbial communities from the Delaware River and Bay under freshwater to marine salinity gradient to study organic matter... | ecosystem: Environmental > Aquatic > Marine >... | reverse complement strand
CAGGTATTAAGTTACCCTCTGGGTTGGTCATGCGCTATGAGGATCTAAAAGGCGCACAAGGTGAGAAGGGTGTGGAGTACACGTACCAGACTCGCAAAGGCCGAACTAGGTTGTATGGTGGCAAGGTGATAGAGAACGTCTGTCAAGCTGTCGCCAGATGTATAATCGGTGAGCAGATGCTACTGATTGCGAAGAAGTACCCGCCGGTACTTACGGTACACGACTCTATTGTCGCATGTGTATCGGAGAAGGAAGTAAAGGAAGCCCAGACGTACATAGAGGGGTGTATGCGCTATGTGCCAACGTGGGCAGAAGGACTACCGCTTGATTGTGAAAGCGGTGTAGCAAAATCATACGGAGACTGTGAATGATGAGTTATGAACAATTAAATTTAAGGAACATACGGAAGACTTTAACCGAAGCCGAAGATTGGGATGCCGAAGAGAAGTTAGCACCGGAACCCATGAAGAAAAAGAGCAGGGCTTTCTACCTGTACGACATAGTACGTAGCTTAGGAAGCACCGCTACCTTAAACGATATATGGAAACTAATACCCGCTAGTGACTTACCTAAGCCAAAGAGTAAGCGAGAACTACGAGATTGGATAAGTTCAAGTTGTGTAAGTAAAGGTTACATACATAAGGTGGCTTCGGATGTATACCGTATAGCAACCTTGGAAGAGTACGAGCGTATATTGGCTAGAAATAAAGCATCGGCTAAGAAGTACACCGCCAAGGTGAATGCTAAAAAGCTACGCGATGCTAAGAAACAAGAACGTGACGCACAAACTACCTTAGAAGAACAAGCTAAGGAGACTATGTTGAAGCAATCCGCATGGACAGCAGATAAAGGTCTGAAGGCACGCGAAGAGTTGGAAACGAAACGCGAGGAGTATCAGGATTTGTTTTACAAGGATATAAGCTCCCCTAGCTCAGTCCCGCAGCCTCCCCCCAGTACACCTTTTATAAACCAATATCTGGGGTCGCTGTTGGGTACGTCAGTTGCTATTGTATTATTCTACGTAATTGTACGAGTAATATAGTATGAGTGTGGTAGGTAGGCATGAGCACCTCTACAAGATTATAGACGGTGAGGAACATAAGCTATGTTATCTCTGTAAGCAGTTTGTAGTGGTAGCTAACTGCACTCTGGGGAAGGTGGGGCTTGATGGACGTAGAAGATATGCTAATTGTAGGCCGTGTATAAGCGAGAAAAGGAAGATATATAGGCAGTCACCAAGACATAACGAAGTAAAACGTGCTTGGGAAGCAGCCAACTATGACAAAGTACGGGCGGGGAACAGGATTGCATCTACTAAATACATTCACTCAGAAAAAGGAAAAGCCACTCGCGCTAAGTATAACGCTGCTCATGCAGAAGAAAAAAGGGAAGATAACCTACGGCGTAGTAGAGAGAAAGTAAAAAACATTTCAGAAGCCTACTCTCGGCAGATGTTATCTGATGGTAGCCCTCTAAAAGGTTCGCAGTTTCCCCAAGAAATTGTTGACGCTAGACGGGAACTAATGAAATTAAGAAGAGAACTTAAAGGAGACCAATATGCAAGACGTCGTAGAACTACGTAAGTACTTAGCAGAAGTATTTGATGAGCTTCGTTCGGGTGACATATCAGCTAACGAAGCCTCTGAACTAGCCAACATTGCTGGCAAGATGATTAACTCAGCTAAGGTGCAGATGGAGTACCATGCGCTACGCAAGGACGAGCCAAAAATAAAGTTTTTGCACGTACAGGAAAAAGTCTAGCAGTGAGCATAGCCCCGTGGAGTTTTAGTAAGATCAAGGCGTTCCAGCAATGCCCCAAGCAGTTCTACCATGAGAAGGTACTCAAGCAGTATCCGTTCAAGGAGTCTGAGGCTACATTGTATGGAACAGCTTTTCACGAAGCAGCGGAGATATACATCCGCGACGGTGGTGAACTAGACCCACGTTTCAGTTATGCACAGGGTATGTTAGATGCACTGAACGATAAGAAAGGCGAGAAGCTATGCGAGATCAAGATGGGTCTGACCGAAGATCTGGAAGCGTGTAGTTTCTTTGCTGATGATGTTTGGTTCCGAGGCATTGCTGATTTAGTTATACTCAATCGTGAAGACAAGCTGGCTTGGGTGGTAGACTACAAGACCGGCAAGTCTGCAAGGTACGCGGATAAGGGACAGCTAGAGCTTATGGCTTTGGCTACCTTCAAGCACTACCCCGAAGTAGAGACTGTTCGGGCTGGATTACTGTTTGTGGTAAGTGAGGATCTTATTAAAGACCGCTACGCCATAGAAGATGAAAAGAAGTTATGGGCTAAATGGCTGGGTAAGTACAGCGACATGGAGTCAGCCTTTAACAATGATACGTGGAACCCTAACCCTAGTGGGTTGTGCAAGGCATGGTGTCCTGTACTAGAGTGTCCACACAACGGAAGAAACTAATGCCGTATAAGAACAAAGCAGATCGTAAGCCGCAGCCAAACCCGCCAGTAGGTAGCGCGGCACATAAAGCACGTATGGAACGACAGCGTGCTAGGCGTGCGATGGATAAGAAGGGGCGGGATGCTAATAACAACGGTAGGGCTGACAAGCGTGAAGGTAAAGATGTCAGCCATAATAAGATGTTAAGTAAAGGCGGTAGCAACGCAGACGGCGTTCGTGTAGAAAGTAAAAGTGCTAACCGTAGTCGCAATGGTAAGAAGCCTAAGCGTAAGTAGTCAAGGCCAAGGGAGTTATCCTATCTTCCTAGTAGCACTTTCCCGTCAGTGTGGTCGAAGACGGGACTAAGCAAGACCACGGGAGACTAATTCCCTTCCGTTCGAACACTTTCCCGTCAGTGTGGTCGAAGGCGGGGCTAATTTAGTTTGCGTGTTTGGGGGGAGACCCCCTCCACGCTTTTTTGCGTGGGAGGAATAATGAAAGTAATAGATAACAAAGCACTGCTTATGAGGTTACGTGCGCCGGGTAAAGTAACCGATGTAATACCTAAGAGTAAGGAGTTATCAGGAAATCGAGTGTTGGTTAACTGGGGCATAGACGAAGCCCATGTGCTGAAGAATATGAACATACACGCACCTTCACCTATTGAGGGGCAGTATAAGTGGACTGGTAAGTTCAAACCGTTTGAACACCAGAAGACTACCGCAGGGTTTCTTACCATGAACAAGAGATCCTTTTGTTTCAATGAGCAGGGTACAGGCAAGACAGCCAGTGCTATCTGGGCAGCAGACTTCCTACTAACCAAGAAACGTATTAACCGCGTACTGGTAATCTGCCCTCTATCTATTATGGATTCAGCATGGCGAGAAGACCTGTTTACCTTTGCCATGCACCGTAAGGTAGATGTGGCTTACGGTTCAGCTAAACAACGGCAGAAGGTTATCGAAGGGGATGCTGAGTTTGTCATAATAAATTATGACGGTGTGGAGATAGTGTCTGACGCAGTTGCAGACGGTGGGTTTGATCTAGTGATTGTGGATGAGGCTACGCACTATAAGAATTCTCAGACTAAGCGGTGGAAGACCCTCAATAAAATACTTACCTCCGACACATGGTTGTGGATGATGACGGGTACACCCGCTGCACAAAGCCCAATGGATGCCTACGGGTTGGCTAAACTTGTTAACCCGAAGTCTGTGCCACGCTTCATGGGGTCGTTCCGCGATCAGGTCATGTACAAGGTGACTAACTTCAAGTGGGTTCCTAAGCCCAGTGCTACAGATATAGTCTTTGATGCACTACAGCCAGCGATCAGGTTCACTAAAGAAGAGTGCCTAGACCTACCAGAGCTAGTGTATACGACTCGTGAGGTTGCACTTACAAGGCAGCAAGAGAAGTATTACAAAGAGCTTAAAGACAAGATGATTATGCAAGCGGCAGGTGAAGATGTAACTGCGGCTACGGCAGCGGTCAACATGAACAAGCTACTACAAATCTCCGGTGGTGCGGTCTACGCCGATAGTAAGGACACGATAGAGTTCGACATCAAGCATCGGTACAACGTGTTACGTGAAGTAATAGTAGAGTCCAGTAAGAAAGTCATAGTGTTCGTACCGTTCAAACACACCATAGCCATACTCACTGACAAACTACGTGGAGACAACATAAACACTGAAGTCATCAGCGGTAGCGTACCAGCAGCTAAACGCACTGAGATATTTAGAGCATTCCAAGAAGACAAGGACGGTATACAAGTGCTAGTTATTCAACCACAGGCTGCGGCACACGGGGTAACACTCACTGCCGCGAACACGATTGTGTGGTGGGGGCCAACCAGTTCAGTAGAGACTTATGCACAGGCCAACGCCCGAATACACAGAGCCGGTCAAGACCATAAGTGTACGGTTGTTCAGCTACAAGGATCTGATGTAGAACGTCATGTATACGCATTACTAGATAACAAATTAGACTCACACACAAAAATTATTGATTTATACAAGGAACTACTTGCATAAGGCACTATGCACCCTTATATTACCTTTCTCGGCAATGAAAGGGTAAGGACATGGCTGATGCGATAGGTGCGGGTGGCATACCCCTAGCTAAGATGACTAAGGTTTACCTCAAGATCAAGGCAGAACGGGATAAGTTATCCGCTGAATACAAGGAAGCTGACGGCGAATTAGTCAGTCAGCAAGACAAAATAAAAAGCGCGTTACTGGGTTACTTGAAAGAGAACGAACTCAAAAGTGTTAAGACAGATGCTGGTACGTTTTACCGTACGGTTAAGCAGAAGTATTGGACTAGCGATTGGGAGAACATGCACAAGTTTATTCTTGAACATGAAGTACCAGAGTTCTTGGATAAGCGTCTTAACCAGAAGAATGTAAAGGAGTTCTTAGAAGAGAACCCAGACCTTCTTCCGAAGGGGCTAAACGTAGACGCAGAATTCGCGCTAACAATAAGGAAGGGTAAGTAATGGAGCAATTAGTCCCCATTGAAGATGTCGCAAAGTATTTTAGTGTGTCATTATCCACGACCCGTAAATGGGTACGGGATGGTGTTATACCCTCAGATACTTATGTGAAAGTAGGCAAGACGCAGAGATTTGCGTTAGCCAAGGTGTCTGAAGCTCTAATGGCAGGTGTTACAAACGCCCAGCCGGTGCAGCCAGAAGACATTGCAGCGGAGTTTGATGCTGACGAAGACGCATAGTGCGCCGAATCAGTATACAGGGTAGTAAGTTCTCTGGAATGGAAGGCCAAGAAGCCGGTAGTAACTGTAGATCTATAGACGTAGTGATAGTTAATGCAGCGGAAGTATCTCGCTCGTATTACAAAGGTGACTACGATGCTAAAGCTAAACAGCTACCAACCTGTTGGTCTGCTAATACCCAGATACCTGCCCCTGAAGTACCCGAAGATCAGAGACAGAGTGGGCGTTGTATGGACTGCACTCAAAATATCAGAGGGTCAGGTAGTGGAAGTGGGAGGGCTTGTACGTTTCACCAGCGTTTAGCGGTTGTTGAAGAGCACGCGCTGGATACGGTGTACCAGCTACAAGTACCTGCCTCATCCATTTTCGGTAAGGAGCGAGGGCGCGGCACTATGCCGTTACAAGCCTACGCTAAGTTTTTGAGTGGGCATGGAACTCCCTCATTAGCTGTTGTGACGAGGATAAGTTTTGACGAGGGGAGTCCTGTACCAAAACTGTTCTTTTATCCGCAGCGTCCGTTAGAAGAAAATGAGCTTGAGAAGGTTCGGTTTATGGTAGATCACGATGACACGTTAGGGGCTATTGCATTCAGCATAGACCCACGCATGTCCACTAGGGGTTCACCGTTCGCTGAAGCTGAAGGGTTCGATATAAATAGTCTAGGTTAAGGAGACCAACAATGACTGATCCAGTAAGTTTTTTTGTAGTTCAAGATGTGATTGCGATGTACCCACGTATTGACCGTACATACAAGTTTGATAACGCAGCGAACCGTAGTATGCCCTGTGACCCGTTAGATGACGGTGCAGCATATGAGATGTCGTTCAAGATGCCCGAAGCCAAGGCCAAGGAATTGTTCAAGGCAATGAAGGCGTTTTACGATTTCAAGAAAGAGAAGAGCTGGCCTGATAAGTTTCCGCTACCTTTCAAGAAAGGTGATGACGGTATGTACATCGGTAAGTGTAAGTTGAAAGGTGCCTACGGTACTGATAAGACTCGCAAGCCACAGCAGTTCGACGCTAAAAACAACGAACTAGACGCTGACTTCAAGTTGACCAGTGGCAGCACAGTCAATATAGCCGTGACCTTCGTGCCTTACAGCATGAGAGACAACGGGGTTAGCTTACGTATCAACGGCGTTCAAGTAACCAAGTACGAGCCAATGACCGCTTCTTCTCCGTTTGGAGTTGTAGAAGGTGGGTTTGAGATGGCTGCACAAAACGCAAGTCCGTTTGCCGATACCACTACCAGCACCAGTGTTGATTTAGTAGAGGACGATTCGGATGACATATTTGGTGATGAGCCAGATACCTCTGTAGTAGAGGAACCTAAGAAGGTCGTTAAAAAGTCCGCGCCTGCACCCAAAGACGACGACGATCTGAGTTCAGTTATTGAAGACTGGGATGACTAGTCCTAAATAACTACTCCAGTATGGCTAGGTAATACCGAAGAGGGTGCGCCGACACCCCTGCCATGCTGTCTCTCGGCAATAGGTGCAGAACATGAATACAAGAGAATTTTTGCGGTGGGTGTTACCCACTGAGGGGGTATACGTTGCCCTACAATATAATTTAACGTCTAGCGGGGTACGGCAAACATACTTCGACTCGGTAGATGATCTAGCAGAAGCCACCGAATACTACGACAGTATGGGGCAAGATGTGTACTTTGCTATGAGTAACTTCAGGAAGAAGGAGACTCGTAAAGGCGAAGATGCCAAGCATATTAAATCGTTCTTTTTAGATTTAGATGTTGGCGCAGATAAGGTAGCTGAACGTAAAGGCTTTGCTACACAAGATGACGCACTACGTAGGTTAGAAGAGTTCCGCGTATCGTTAGAACTACCAGAACCTCTTATAGTTAACTCAGGGCGTGGTATACATGTCTACTGGGGGCTATCAGAGTCCATACCAGTAGAGCAGTGGAAGGTAGTAGCTGACCAGTTTAAGGCTAAGTGTAGAGAGTTTGGGCTTGAGATAGATCCCGCAGTACCTGCTGACATGGCACGAGTTCTTCGTGTAGTAGGCACGCACAATTACAAACCTGAAACCCCCGCACCAGTAGAAGTCATAGGTGACGTACCCGCTGAAGTTAACTTTGACTTCTTTGCCAGTAAGCTGGGTATGGACACGATACCAGTTCCCAAGAAGTACACACCTGCGGACGGGCCAAGTGACCTACGCGAAGCACTACTGAAAAATATCAAGTACAGCTTCAAAGACATACTTATCAAGGGCCAGAGTGGTAAGGGTTGTAGACAGTTAAGCAGAATAATAAATGGGCAAGCTGAAGCCTCAGAGCCTATGTGGAGAGCAGGGTTGTCTATCGCTAAGTTCTGCGAAGACAGTGAAAAAGCCGCACGTAAGATCTCTGAGAAGCACGCCGAATACACTCCAGAGCTTACGCTCAAGAAGCTAGACCTAATCAAAGGCCCGTACCGTTGCACTACATTCGACGAGAACGAGGCTGGCATATGTATGGACTGCCCTAACTGGGGCAAGATCAAATCACCGATTGCTCTGGGGCGTAAGATACCCGAAGCCGAAGTGAACGAAGATGGTACATATGCTATCGAAGAGGGTTTTGATGAACTAGAAACAGTTGAAGGCACGCTGCTGCTCGCTAGTGGTAGCAAAGAACTTTCCCCAGAACACGTTATACCTGTCTATCCGCGTCCTTACTTTCGAGGGGTCAACGGTGGTGTGTACGTTAGGCATGTGAGTGTCGATGGGGAAGTTGATGAACATGTCATCTACCACCATGACGTATATGTGACGCAGCGGATAGTAGATATAGAAGAAGGTGAGTCCGTAGTTTGTAGGATACACCTACCAAAAGACGGCGTGCGTGAGTTTGTAGTACCTCTTACGGCAATAACTTCACGAGAAGAATTTAGGAAAAGAATGGCGATACAAGGTGTCGCTCTCCCACAAACAAACGACTTAATGCAATATATGATTACTTGGGTAAACGAATTACAAGCAACTTCCACAGCAGCCACAGCACGGCGGCAGTTTGGTTGGGTAGACGAGAACATGGATGCCTTTATTCTAGGGGACAAAGAGATACATGCAGATCGCATCGAACGCAACCCGCCGTCTACACCTACCGCCGCACTAATCCCATACCTCAAGCCGAAGGGTACGTTGGAGGCGTGGAAAGAGATGGCTAATTTCTACAACACGCGGCCTGAACTGGTAATGCACCAGTACGTTGTATGTACAGCATTCGGTTCTCCGCTAATGAGCTTCTTACCTCAGAACGCTTGCGCGTTACACATACACAGTCCACTTAGCGGGTGCGGTAAAACAGCGGCTATACGGGTAGCGGGTTCGGTGTGGGGTGCTGAGAAAGGTATGATGATAACTGAAGAGGATACTGACGCGACAAAGTTTAATCGCGCAGAGGTGTTGCACAGTCTACCGTTTTACATAGATGAAATGACTAACGCGGAGGGTAAGCAGCTAAGTAAGTTGGCGTATCAAATATCCTCTGGTGAACAGCGTGGGCGTATGGCTGGTGGGGCTAATCTTGAGCGTTCTCGTGGTGAATCGTGGCACCTCTCATGTGTAACTACAGGTAACGCCAGTGTGATTGAGCGTATTGCAGCAACCAAACAAGCGCCGAAAGCAGAGGCACAAAGGATGCTGGAGTGGAGAGCGCAACGAGTATTTGGCAGCACTGAGGAGAAGAAAGGCACCGATGTGTTTGATATAGCTATAAAGGAGAACTATGGGCACGCGGGGCCAATCTACATTCAATACGTTATGCAGAACCTTGAAACAGTTAAGAAGCTAGTGTTTGAGAACCAGCGGCTAATAGATGAAGCGGCGGGGCTTACAGCGGAGAACCGCTTTTGGTCAGCCGGTGCAGCTACCACAATAACTGGTGCATATATTGCTCAACAGCTAGGACTAATTGACTACGATCTTGAAGCGTTGTTTGCATGGACTGTTAAGTTACTCAAGACAAACCTACAGTCAGTAAGTGATATGGGTATGTCTGTAGAGCAGACATTGAACGACTACATAGCAGAAAACTTTAACAACATCTTAATGCTCAAGAGTACGGATGACCTACGTAAATTGATGGGGGAGCCTAGTAATGGGTTGGATTCACTTGTTGTACCGGATGCGCTGCCACGGGGTAAGCTGGTAGCACGTTACGAGACTGACATTCAGAAAGCATATTTATTACCTAAACCCTTGAAGTCTTGGTGTGCAACACAGCAGATAAACTATGGTGCATTCATGGAGAATCTGAAGACTAAGTTAGGGGCGAAACGGGGTAAAGTTCGGTTGGGTAAAGGTACGCACCTAAACCTACCACCAAGCGATGTTATTATAGTTAACTGCCGGTTGTTTACTGACGATCACGTAGATAGTGGAGCGGAGGGCTAATGAGTAAGACATTCTTAGCAGCGATACATGCCCAGAACAAAGCACTGACGATGGGTAAAGAACGAGGTAAACGCTACTACGCAGCCGAACCAAACATCACACCAATACCTCGTGGGGGACACGGTAAATTTGAACGTAGCATACCCGACGAAGAGATTATGAAGGTGTTAGAAGCTCAGAAACGTGGTATGGGTAGGGCTAAGATAGCCAAAGAAACAGGTATGAAACCCGCTGCGGTGTACAACATAACCCGCAGGTACGAGCTAAAACAGGGTGGTGGATTCAGGACATTGAGTAAAGATGAATGATACCGTACTCAAGCTGCACGATATAAACCCAGATGGGCTACGTATCGTTGTGGATTGGGGCGCTATGGTGGTGGGTAGTTCTATATTCATCCCCTGCGTCAATACAACCGAGGCTATACAGCAGGTTAAGAAGATATGTGTAGCCGGTATGGGTTGGGATATTGAGGTAAGGACAGTAGTTGAAACACCCTATTTGGGTGTACGTGTATGGCGTATTTTATGAGCGTTTATGGGCGTTTATGAGCGTTTATGGAACTCTATGAAACTTATTGGACAACATAGGGCGGTATGGTACTATCCGCTGAGATAAGGTCATCGGTCTCCTCCCAGTGAAGTCTTATCTGCCTTCGCCCCCTACCGTAGCGTCCCCTCGTATGCGGTAGGGGGTTTCTTTTATAAGAACCCTACGTCGTCTACCGCCGCCTTCATGTAAGGAGATAACAGCACACCATTGTGCATCTTAGTGGTGGTGGACATGTGCCTACGCATAGACGTTTCTATGGTGTCTGCGGATATGAATAGTTTAGGGTCACGCTTTATAATGTCTTCGCGGTTAAACTCTTTCATCTCATCTCGCACTCGGTTAGCTTCGTCAAGGTCGCCGAATCTCCTAGCTATATACAAACGCTTCAGTAACTTACTACGCCTACCTTTAGCGGCATCTCCCATACCCTTAGCCGCAGAGGTTTCCCCTATCTCACGAGTGTACGCGGTGGGTGGGAACCCTAACAACTGAGTAATTATGTCGCCGTTGGTAAGATCGTCGTAGATAACGTCCCCACGCCGAGAAAGAATACCTTCATCTCTGGGGTATCGTATAAGAGCTTTATAGCCGTTACGTATAGCACCCGGCAGCATAGACTCCATACCTCGCTCAATCTCACCGTCCATTATTTCATTAAAGCCGTCTATTGCTCTGGAGGTTACACTCCACGCAGGGCCGCCGAAGTAGTGTCCAATTGTCTCTTCGGGAGATGGGTCACTGTTAAACTTGTCAGCCTCAACCAACAGGTCAGTTAATTTAACTCGCTGCGACACATCAAGCCCAGTAGCTTCAGATAGAACGCCCTTAAACAACGCATCGTTGTCTAGGTAGCTTCGTAGTGCCTCATCTGCGTCTTCTTCATACTCTTCTTGGAACATGTCGTAGAGTAGAGATACCGCACCGTATAAAGGTACGCCTTGTATTCCCGCAAAGAACACGGCTGACAGATGTATACCTGCAAGCT
>Ga0196887_1001257_pt1 | contig 11132 bp, 10 predicted proteins | sample VirMetDEL_Mar_31_FD_169094 | JGI IMG/M metagenome (GOLD analysis project Ga0196887, IMG submission 169094) | Aqueous microbial communities from the Delaware River and Bay under freshwater to marine salinity gradient to study organic matter... | ecosystem: Environmental > Aquatic > Marine >... | reverse complement strand
AGTGATGCAGATATTGCTCAGGCTTTTGGATATAAGTCAACAATGGCTTATTCAAACAGCAGCGCAAAGAAGCGCATCGACAAAGGGATTGAATACTTTTACAACTTAAACAACTAGAATTTATGGAATACACGAAAATTGAAAACGTAGAAGTAGATGGCATTGACACTAGTGACTATCCAGACTTCTGTGATGCGTTCATAGCAAGCGCAGACTATGATGGTAAGCCAATGACTGATGAGCAATTAGACGAACTAAATGAAGATGCAGATTTCGTTTATGAATGCGTCTTAAATAAATTATATTAAGAAAAAACCTATTTAATAAATAATCATTGGGAAGAGGTTGTCGAATGGGTTGGGGTTGTAACATAATATCGTTGCAGCCCCTTTTTTATTCCTAAGTTACAAATGACCAATTTATAGTTAGTTAATTATGAAAGTAAAATTCCAGATTCCGCAGACGTTGAACAGCATCACGCTTGGTCAATATCAAAACTTTCAAAAGGTATTGAAAGACAACGAAGGAGCTGAAGAGAGTTCATTCGTTGGAATGAAAATGCTAGAGATATTCTGCAACGCTGATTTTGAGAAAATACGCAACGTTGATCTAGGCGTGTTTGACGTAGCTTTAAATAAGCTGAAAGAAGTTCTTGAGATGAAACCATCAATGAGCAAAAAGATCGTGGTAGACGACACCGAATATGGCTTTATTCCTGATCTTGAGAATATAACTTTGGGTGAGTATGTTGATCTGGAAAAGTACATGGCTGATCCACTTACATTTCACAAAGCGATGGCTGTTCTTTACCGACCAATTAAAATGAAGGTCCAAGACACATACTTGATTGAGGACTACATTGGCACAGAAGATCGAGGTGAGATAATGAAAGAAGCTGGATTGAGTGATTCGCTTGGCGCGATGCTTTTTTTTTGGACTTTAGGAAGAGAGTTAGTAAACGATATTTTAACCTCTTTGAAGGAGGAGGAATTGAAGACAACGAATACGGAGAACGATCACAGTTCGCAAAGCGATGGGGGTGGTATCAATCAATCATACATCTTGCAGATGGAGACGTTACTAAAATCGATAGAGTCACAGAATTACCTCTTTACCAATGTCTGTCTAAATTGAGTTTTGACAAAGAAAAAGCGGAAATTGAAGCAAAAGAATTAAAACGACAAAGACGATGAGACAATTTTATGAAGTAACAACGAAGCTAAAAGACCTTCTTTACGCTGATGATAATATCAACACAGTAACTATTGGAGATATTAGTGAAGTTGATTTAAGCAAGCAAGGCATCTTTCCACTTGCTCACATTGTTGTCGGTCAGTCTACTTTGAATGGTTCAACCATAGACATGGACTTCACGGTGATTTGCATGGACATCGTAGATATTACGAAAGAAGATTTAAGAGATCAGGCAGAGTCGTTCTATGGAACAAATGATCTTCAAGATATTTGGAATACTCAGCACGCGGTAGTTAACCGATTGACTGAGAATTTAAGGAGAGGCGATGCGTTTAGTGAATTGTATCAAATAAGCGACACAATTACAGCATCACCGTTTAAAGATAGATTTGAAAACCTTCTTGCTGGATGGGCGATAGACATATCTATTTCAGTTCCTAACACCGAAATCTGCGTGTAATGGGTAGTCGCGTCAAAGGCATACGAGATGAAGTTCTAAAAGACTTTGCAGATAAGGTAATTGAAAAGGCTCAGTTGAATCTAGGCGTTGTAAAGAGTTACCGAAGCAAGGCAACAGGCAAGACATATCGAAAGCGATTAGACGCGAGTAAAAGACTACGCAATAGTCTGGCTAGTGAGCTTAAAGTCAGAGCTAAAGACGGAAGATTTGTTAAAGGCTTTGTGTCGTTTGAGATGCTAGACTACGGACAGGTAGTTGACAAAGGCAGAAAAGCTGGCAAAGGAATAAGTCGAGCTGGACAAAAATCTGTGATTGAATGGATTAAGAAGAAGCCATTAAAGCTCAGAGATGCGGATGGTAAATTCGTTAAACTAACAGATGCTCGATTAAAGGGTATGGCTTACGTTATAAGCCGCAATATGAAGAAGTATGGCAAAGAGCCTACTAACTTTTTTACAGACGCTTACACCTCACAAGAAGAATTATTATTTGAGTCGCTGCAAGATAGAATCGCAGACGATCAAATTGACTACATAGGAACACAATTAGATATTATATCATCAAATGGCACTAGCACTTAAAAATCACACACCGATATCAACCAGATCGCCCTATTTTATAAACTGCGAGCCTTCTGCTGGAACAATTGTAAGTGCTTCACTATCGGTAACGGTTCAGTTGGGTGATAGACGTTCCTCTGTCACATCAATGACAGATGTGAAAAGTTACACATTATCTAAAACTGATGCTGTTGACGGCATTATTGTCTTTGACATTGCGGCAATCATTAAAGACTTTTTTAAGCATGAGTATTCAAATTCTTTAGCTCTTCAACTTGTGCCTAAAGCATCCAATGAAGGGCAGGTGTATTTTGTTAAAGTTGTAAAGTCGATAGTAAACACAATGGCCCCTAATCCGCCTGATGAAACTACATACTACACAATTAAGGATGGCTATGGTAGTTTTAAAGACGGTGTAAACTATCTACCATCTACTGGCGCAACTGGCAATTACATCTTTGAAGGTTCGTATTCAGGCACAGCAGCGTATGGTACTGATGTCACAATAATGGCAACCAATTGCTATCGTCAAATCGGGCAAAATAGTTACGCTATCTTAGGAATCAACACAGGTGAGTTTGATCGGCACAATAGTGAAAGCGCATCTTTTGCAAGAATTAAGTTTGGAGCTGGCGAGAATTGGAAAACAGACGTAACTTCAAACACAAATTGCAAGGACGTTAATATTGCTGCCGCTGAATCTTCTTCGTCTAGATATGGCGAGGTCGGGGATTCTTTACTATACACGCCAATTGGAAAGGTCAATTTACTTAACAACTGGATTAGTGGGTTTGAATATTTAAGAGTTGGTCATTTTGTAACCGCCTCTGAAATCTTACCTGTAGTTAGTGAAATTGAAACGATTACGGAAGCAGGATTTTTAAACTACAATTCGGGCACAGGATTGCTTACCATTTCTACACAATTTCAACCTATAACGCAAACAAGTGTAACACTTCAGCTTCCAGCGTTTACAGATTGCGGAGTTAGTTGGGTGAGCAGAACAGATTCTTGGGATGTTTCAAGCATCGGAACAAACAGCATAACGTGTATTAAACCAGATGCGTCAGCAGGGCAGCAAGTTGATTGTTTACAAGCAACTCAGTTAGAGTTAATAAATTATGGCATTTTAACTTATCAAAGAAATGAGGTTTCAAATGAAATGCTATCAATTAACAAACAACCAGTTTTGCGCTACGAAATCATTTGCGAGCCAAAATACAACGTGATTGATTGTCTTTTTATAAACAAATGGGGATGCTGGGATTCATTCAGCTTCATCAAAAAGTCAATGCAGAAACTAGCCATAACATCAAGTCAATATAAAAGAAATATTGGTTTCGTTGATAGGGGGCCGCTAGGAACTAGCACTCCGAAATACAGCTATTCATTGACAGATCATCAAAATGTGCAATACAATAAGAACGGCATCAAAAGCATAACGGTCAACACAGGATTTGTGGATGAGTCTTTCAATCTGTTACTTGAGGAGATGATGCTTAGCGAAAGAGTTTATCTAATTATTGACGATGTGGTTGAGCCAGTTGTCTTAAACACGCAAAACGTTGATTTTAAAACGAGCGTAAATGACAAGCTGATTAATTATGAGGTTGAGTTCAATTTTGCTTACAATGCAATTAACAACAGCTTATAAATGATAGATTTAGAGGTTTATATTGGAAATAGCAAGCTGGACTTGTTTGATGATGAAAACGTAACACTTAAACGATCCGTTAAGAATTACAGAGAAATAGACAAGCTGTTTAGTGATTACTCGCAAACGTTTAGCGTTCCAGCATCAAAAAACAACAATGTTATCATGGAACATTGGTACGATTCCGATGTCCAACAAACCTTTAATCCATCCTCAAAAAAGAGCGCAAGACTTGAAATCAACAAACACCTCTTTAAAAAAGGGTTTATTAAATACGAAAGTTCTCAAATAAAAGACGGTGAAATAGATAGTTATTCAATCACCTTCTTTACTGCGTTGGTCAATTTAAAGCAGATATTTGCTGACGATGTATTGACTGATTTGCCTTCTACAAATGTAATTCCTTACAACACATATGCGTCTGCTCTAGAGAATAGAATACAACAAAACGAGGTATTACTTCCAATGATCAGCCCATCTCGTAATTGGACTCTAAACAGCCTGCCTGATATTGGTACAATAAATTATAACGGATTTGCAAGCGCAGATAACGAAAACAAATATTTAAGGTTCACCGCGAATACTGATGCAAACGATAATTTAGACTTACTCAATAGTGCTGTAATTTATAGAAGTACAGATAATGCTGGGCAAAATTATTTATCCATTGGTATAGGTATTGTAGTTACCGATCAGACAACTTCTTGGGAAATTAATATTTATGACAGGGCTAACAATTTTAATTTAGAGTATGCAAGTGGTTCTATTACTGGTAATGCTAATATTCAAGCAGGTATACTTCAGCAACTATCAGGGCAAAAAGAATTAGTATATGAATTTATTTACTCGCCAATTTGCGAGTTTGCAATACTTAATGGCGCGATATTTAATGGCGAGTTGGTTATCTGGCGATTTGAATATGGAGTCAACGGTGCTTTGCTATACGAGTTTAAACCTGCGCTTGCACTTAGTAAAATAGTTGAGAATATTGAATCAAAATACGGCTTAACTTTCAGCTCTGACTTTTTAGGAACATCCGCATTCACCGATCTCTTTATGTGGACAAATAGAGAAATTGGTGTCGGCAATCATTTTGAAAGTAATTGGAGTTTAATCAATTCGCCAGACACAACTATTGATCCAAACGGTATTTGGCAAAACGCGAGCAGTAGGCTTCGAGTAACGCCAACCGATGGAGATGTAATTAATCAAATTGAATTTAGAATTGGAACAAAAACGTCAAGGGTAACAGGGTCAAATTTTCCAATACCATTACCAACGTTATTGGTTGAGGAATGGTTAAACGGTGCAGTTACAAATACTACTGAATATGAATTGGAGGACGAGGAAACTTATTACAGAATAGCATTAAACTTCACGCGACCAAGTAGCGGAAACGTTCAATACATAAAATTCTATGTCAAATCTTCGTTTCCTGAAGTTTATGAATGGTTACTGCAAAGCACAAGCACTTATTTAGATTTTACGCTTGTGGGGAGAGATAGGGAATTTGATGATGATCAATCTTGTAAATTTCACTTTTTTAATTCCACATACATTGATGATGTAACAGGGCTAACAAAAAGCGTTAACGGAGGATTGCCTGCAATGAAAGTTTATGACTTTTTTAGTTCAATCATAAAAATGTTCAATCTTGTTATCGTTCCAGATGATAATGATAACAACGTGTTTGAAGTGCTAACGCTGGAAGATTGGTATTCCAATGGCGATACGGTAGACTTAACTAAATACACAGATCAGTCAGAAGAGGAAGTTATGACGATTTCCTTGTTTAATGAGATTAATTTTAAATATGAACCGACAACCCAGTTGATAGGTAAAGAGTTCAGCGACAATAATACAGGTGTCGGATACGGTGATCTTAAAACTTCATTGATAGATAGCTTTGGCGATCCGTTAGGCTCAGATACATTTGAGGTGAAAGTGCCTTTCGTGAATCCTTCTTGGAATCGATTAACGAACACCGCGAGTACTTCTAGCATTGCACCATTTCTAAGTGAGCTTCTGGTCTGTTTAATGGTTGATTCAGAATTAAAACCAATTAACGACAAACCTTTCATATTTTATTACGCAGGGCAAAAGGATATTAGCGCGAATACGGCTTATAGTGTAAGAAAATTCTATTCAACACCGCCAACGATTGCAGATAAATACGAGGTTTATAACCTCTGCTATCAATTCAATACTGATGATGATTTGTTCACTAATTCATTATGTTTTGGAAGTGAAATCAATCCGCTTACTTTAAACGATGGGTCAGCGTCATCACCTTCAATATACAATACTTATTGGGAGGATTACATCACCGACATATACAACAACAGGATGAGGAGGACAATTGTGAAAACGATCCTTCCGTTAGGTGTGATATTGACATTAAAGGTAAATGATACGATTGTAATCAAAACAAAAAGCTATCGCATTAACGATATGAGTATGAATATGATTACTGGAGAAACCAAATTTGAACTATTAACATTGATAGAATGATAAAAGACATTATTGAACTACTAAAAAGTGACGATTACTTTAATGCTGCTGAGGCAATTCAGATAGCAAAGGGTAAATACAAATCACCGCAATCATTCAAGGAGTGTATTAACTACATAAAGAGAAGAACCAATGGCAACAACTAAGAAAGTATTAGAAATAGAAATAGATGTTGATAGTGGTGACGTTAAGAAGCTCAACAAGGAGATTGGCAACACTAAAAAAGAGGTAAAATCAACAGGTGAAGCCACTTCTGGCATGACTTCACAGCTTGATAAAATGACTGGCGGAGCGATTTCAGGTTTTAAAGGTATGCTTACAGGTGTCAAATCTTTAATAACAGGTTTTAAAACTATGAAGTTCGCGATTGCTGCGACAGGCATAGGAGCTCTTATAATTGCTGTTGCTGCTTTAGGTGCTGCGTTTACTAGTTCAGAGGAAGGTCAAAATAAATTTGCTAAGATAATGGGTGTCATAGGTGCTATAACAGGCAACCTTGTTGACTTACTTGCAGATTTAGGTGAACAGATGATATGGGCGTTTGAAAATCCACAACAAGCTCTTGAAGATTTTGGCAATCTTATAAAAGAAAACCTTATAAATAGGTTTGAGGGTTTGATGGAGCTAATACCGCAACTAGGTAAGGCCATTGGTTTATTATTTGAGGGTAAATTTAGTGAGGCTGGAAAGGTTGCCGTTAATGCAGCAGCTAAAGTTTCGTTAGGTATAGAAGATATAACTGGTAAAATCGAAGATGCAATTGAAGCTACTAAAGAGTTTATTGAGGAGAATATAAAAGAGGGTGAAGCAGCGGCAAAAGTTGCTGACATGAGGGCAAAGGCAGATAAGATAGAAAGAAAACTTATTGTTGAGAGGTCTAAATTAGAAAGTGAAATAGCACTTTTAAGATTAAAATCAAGAGAAGAAGATAAGTTTACTGCTGAAGAAAGAAAACAAGCCTTACTTGACGCACAGAAGCTAGAGGATGAGTTGTTAGATAAAGAAACGAAATATCTAGAACTAAGAAGAGACGCGCAGGTTTTAGAAAACACATTCAGCAGAACCAACAAAGAAAACTTGACTAAAGAAGCTGAAGCGATTGCAGCAGTAAATAGACAAGTTGCGGCTAGAGCCAACACCGCTAGACAATTACAAAGAGAGCTTAACACTATCAATGGTCAAATTGAGGCTGAAGAGAAGGCTAGACAAGCTGAAATATTAAGAAGCGAAAAAGAGATTCGAGACATCATAGCTGGATGGGATAAAGAAGATGCAGAGGCTAATAAAATGCTTACAAGCCTCAAGATTAGCAACATGGAGGAAGGTGTAGCTAAAGAACTTGCTTTGAATCAGGCTAAACATGATGCGTTAAGAGAACAAGCGAAAGGAAACGCAGAAATATTAACTGAAATTGATATAGCACAAGCCGCAGAAGTGGCTAAGATTGAAGAAGAAGCCGCTGCAAAGAAAAAAGCAAATCAAAAAGCTGCCGCAGATGCTACGGTTGCAGTAGCTACCGCAACAATAGGTTCACTATCCGCTTTAAATAAAGCCTTTAGTAAAGATGATGAGAAAGGTCGTAGAAACGCATTCAAGCGTGAGAAGGCGTTAGGTATAGCTTCAGCAGTAATTAATACCGCAAAGAGTGCTGTAAGTGCTTATAACTCAATGGCTGGCATTCCGTTTGTTGGGCCAGTACTTGCACCAATAGCGGCAGCGGCTGCAATCGCGGCAGGAGCGGCACAAATTAAAAACATAACAAAACAAAAGTACAAAGGCGAAAGCGGTGGAGGCGGTGGAGGCGGTGCTTCAGGACTTACAGCTTCAGGAGGTGGATCAGCACCATCTGCACCACAATTTAACACAGTTGGAACAAGTGGATTTAATCAGATAAACGAATCACTAAATAACAACAACAGAAATCCGACCAAAGCCTATGTTGTATCGGGTGAAGTTAGTTCTGCACAAAGTTTAGATCGCAACAGAATTAAAGAAGCGACCTTCCCATAAGTAAACAAATGACCAATTTATAGTTAGTTAAATATGCGAATCATAGAGTTAATATTAGACGAAGAGAATGAAGATGGTGGAGTTTACGCTATCAGCATTGTGGAGCAACCAGCTATTGAATCAGATTTTATCGCTCTTGCTAAAGAACAAACGATTGAACTAGCTGAAGTTGACCATGATAAGCGCATCTTAATGGGTGCTGCTTTGATACCAAATAAAACTATATATCGCAGAAATGGTGAAGAAGAGTTTTATGTCTATTTCAGCAAGAACACAATTCGCAAAGCAAGCGAGATGTTTTTGAAAAGCGGCTCGCAATCAGCATCAACACTTGAGCATGAAATGAATCTAAGCGGTTTGACAGTTGTCGAATCATGGATAGTCGAAAGCGCAGAACAAGATAAGACAGCTTTACATAAGCTATCTGTTCCTATTGGCACTTGGATGGTATCTGTTAAGGTAGATAACGAAGACGTTTGGCAAAACTACGTTAAGACTGGAAAAGTAAAAGGATTTAGCATTGAAGGCTACTTCGCGGATAAGACAGACTTAAAAGCAATACAACCAGATCAAGACGCTGAACTTATTGAATCAATTAAGGCAATTCTAAGAGATGCTTAAAAATAAGCCAACACAAAGCACAGCTTCAAAGAAAGGCGGAAAAAGAGGCTGCGTATGCAAAGACGGCACATATCATAAAGATTGCTGTGACGGCAGCTTACAAGCTCAAGGAGTTGGATCGCTAACTGGTCAAGGCAATAGTGTTATAATAAGAGAATAAAAATGGCAAACGAAAACGACTGGGGCGATGGTGTCCTAAACAATACAATCGGATGGGGTCAAGGAGCTGATAACAATACTATTGGCTGGGGTTCAGTTTACGGTGAAAGCGAAGCTGGATTAACTGCTTTAGAAGGTGCGGGAGGAGGAACGATTCCAGTCATTAGCGGTGTTCCAACTATTAGCGCGGAGAGTCAAGTAGGTGAAACAATTACCGCAACGGCTGCAAGTGTAACAGGTGATCCTACACCGACAACTTCATGGACATGGCAACGAAGTGCTGATGGTTCTACGGGCTGGGCAAACATAGCTGGTGCAACTTCAATCACTTATACATTGGTAGCAGCGGATGATGCAAATTATGTAAGAGCAGTACAAACTGAAACTAACGCATCAGGTAGTGATTCAGCAAATAGTTTAGCAAGTGCGCAAATATCGGATTTCTCTTTTGGTAATGCACTTAGTTTTGATGGGGTAAATGACTATGTTAGCATTGGAAGTCCTGTAAGCATAAGCGCGGAAGCCACAGTAAATATGTGGGTTAAGTTTTCAGACCTTAATACCAGACTTATTTCAGACACGAGTAATACTGCAGTAATATGGACACCTTCAAGTACATCTGTAAGGGTATATTGCGGTGGCAACTTTCAGGACTTTGTAGTGCCAGCTATGAGTCTAGGAACTTGGTATATGATAACAGCAACAAGGAACGCTGCTAATGGATGGCGAGTTTATTTAAACGGTACAGAAAGCACAAGCGGATTACAAGTACGGTCTGGCACGTTTAATGTTAATCGATTGGGTAACTTAGGGAGTGTTTATTCAGATATCGTTCTTGATGAGGTATCTATACTTGATGGTACAACGGCAAGTGACATTCAAATTGCATCACTTTACAACTCTGGAAACGGAGCTAACGCAAACTCGGTACTTGGCTCTACTTCTTTATATTACAGGTTGAATGGATCAGGAACAGATATAACGGCAACAGACTCTAGTGGCAATAGTAACACAGGAACACTAAATAATTTTACAGGAACATATTGGGTAGAGCATATTGTTGCACCAGTATTTGCATTTAGCAATGCACTTAGTTTTGATGGTGTAAATGACAATGTTTCGTTTACCGCAGTCAGCAAACCAGCTCTTACAAATGGCTTTTGCTTTGGATTTTGGGTAAACTTTTCATCAACACCCAATTTTGAATATATATTAGGCGATTCAACTAATGCAAATCAATGGTTTAGGTGGAGCAATAGCACCTCTGCTACATTTAGAAGTAGAGCTACTGGTTCTGCAACTACTACATTTTCATTTCCAGCCATTTCCACAAGTACTTGGTATTACATTGCTGTTTCGTTAAATGGAGGAGTAAATGAAATGTGGATTAACGGAACAAAATACACAGGTGATACCGATAACTACGATAACGAAAATATAAGTTTTAATACAATAGGTTGGCGTGGTCTTAGTGAATATGCGCAATTTATTCTTGATGAGCTATTTGTTAAGACAGAATCTTCATTAATTCAACAAAATGTTGATGACTTATATAATGGCGGACTCGGGCAATTTGCTACTGACGTTATAACAGACCCAGATATTTATTATAGGCTAAACGGTTCAGGAACAGATACAACAGCTATTGATGATAGCGGAAATAGTAACACAGGAACATTAAATAATTTTACAGGAACTTATTGGGTAGAGCATATTGTCCTAGACCCTGATGCTGCTGCTTACATCACAGCAGCAGGCATAACTGACCCAACAGAACAAGTCGCTGTCAATCAGCTTGTATTAGATTTAAAAGGAACAGGAAGTACTACTAATAATACAGATGTATGGGGTAGTTCATACGCTATTTATCCTTTATCTCCAACCTCACTAGCTGCTGCGGAATATAACTTAAAAGCCCCGACAACTAATATTACTTGGCTTAATAATCCAACACACGCAACTA
>Ga0196887_1001256_pt1 | contig 11147 bp, 2 predicted proteins | sample VirMetDEL_Mar_31_FD_169094 | JGI IMG/M metagenome (GOLD analysis project Ga0196887, IMG submission 169094) | Aqueous microbial communities from the Delaware River and Bay under freshwater to marine salinity gradient to study organic matter... | ecosystem: Environmental > Aquatic > Marine >... | reverse complement strand
CCACAGGACGGGTCGGTGCGAAGTCGGGGCCAATTGCTCCGAAGTGGGTTAAGCTAAAACGCATGGCTCGCCAAGCTAAAAAGGCAGGCCAAGGAAAAGTTTCATCTGACCTATATGGTGCCTATGCGGCTGAAAAGTTAAACTCTCCAACCATAGGAACGGAAGCTTACCGCAAAGCAGAGGGTGCCATGCAGGGACAAGCTGACCAATGGGCGACCCGCAAGCAGGACTTGATGGGTATGTATTATGATTACATGCAGGATAAGATTAAACGCGACAGAGATCTTTGGTCTAGGGAGGACGATGCCGCCGCAAACGGGGGCTTTGGCCCCACCAAGCCTCTTGTCGTTCGACGGGGCCATGTGGTCGCGTAACCCACCTATCGTCGTTAAAACCCAAGACACATGAATTTTTCTTTTGCTGATGACATCGCCCCCCTGAAGGGTAACTTTTTTGGCACCTCTAAATATGAACAGGGGCTGCTGCGTAATAGGTATGGGCCCCAGATCGAGAAAGAACAAATGGGTGCCATCAAGATCATGCAGGCACTGGATCAGCAACGCAGTAGTGACCTTCGCTATGAGTCAAACCTACTCGCACTAGAACAAGCGCGTGAGAAATCGGCCCGAGATCGGGAGACTCAAGCCAAACTACCCTCATTCTTTGAGGACGCCACCAACATCGTGGGCAACACAGATGCTTCAATAGCAGAGCAACAAGAAAGCCTATTTGCGCTGGGTATGAAATACCCTACGCTCTTGTCTACTAACGCAGCTGCTTCTTCCATGATGACAGGAGCCTCTAATATTCTGGGTATGAGGGTTAGAGCAGACAATGCAAAGGCGGATAGATCTGAGAAGCAGGTGAATAAAATCCTTCCAATATATAAGGACGCCATCAAAGACACGCGGGAGATGAGTGATGCCCTGAGCACCACGGGCTGGGAGAAGGGTGGCAAGAAGGAACTAACATCAGCTGACAAGGTGATTCTGAAGGGCTATACTAAGAACTTGCTTGACTGGGATGACGAAACCTTCGAGAACTTTTATAACAGCGGCGACCAGAAAACTGTTGTAGACTCTTTGCTCGGCCAGTTTGTTACCCAAAGCGGAACGATCCGTGACAGTGTAGCGGATGTTAATGTTGCTCCACCACGTGAAAAGGTAGCTGTCGATCCAAACAAATTCCGCTCCAGACAATAGCACACAACAACCAATACAAATACGCAGGTTATGTCCTCGATTTACGACCCTCTTACAATTACTCAGAGAGCCCCAGCTGGTTTCTCCACTCCCGATTTTTCATCCTATAACGATTGGTCTGTTGACAACGCCAACGACCCAGATGAATTAAATAACCGTGCAGGTTATGCCGACTATGTCCGCAAGCAATACATTGCGAATGGCAACTTCGATGACCCCCGCAACGCTGTAAAGCTGGAAGAAAGTATCAGGCAGAACACGAGAGACGCCGCTCTAGCTGAGGTTGAAGGTGCCGCTGACAGAATTGATTCAATGTTTGCCCCCAAGGAGCAGCCCCTTGACACCAAGCTCGCATTCATTAAACAATACTCCGATAGTAATAGCCAAGAGTGGAAGTCAGCTGACACTTACTTAGCACACCAGACATCCCTGATGCAATCAGGGGCAGAGGGTAATGAAAACCCACTCACTGAGGAGCGCACCATGCAGTATCAGCAAGAGGCTGAAGAACTTGCAGGTGGTGCTGCCTACCAGAAAGCATTACGCACAGCAGTAGACCGTGGGGACATGGCGATGGCTAGGCTCACCGACGAGAACGGTGAAAGCTACATCCATTCGGGAAAGCTACTAGATACAGTTTCATTTAAGGATGCAATGCAGCAGTCCGTTGCTATGGGTGGCATGTCTTACAGTGATGCTGCGTCAGCACGTAGTCTCTACTCAGTGGATGAGAATTACAATGAGCCATACCATAAGGTGCGCCGCTGGCAGGAGCAATCAAATGTACTCGAAAAGCTCAGCCTCAAGAACAAAGACCTAGGCAAATCCATGCAGGGTTTGCAAGCCCTGTATGCTGAGAAAGAAGATGGTGGTGAACCGTCACCAGAATTTCAAGCCAAGGAAGAGGCCGCTATTGCACAGGTTTATGAGTCACTAATTAGCACAGGCGCCTATGACAAGGACACAGCACCTGATCTTGAGGACGTGTCTAGGGCTGCATCCAACATGGCGCAGATGAACAACTTCTACAATAGTGATGCAGAAGATGCTGAGTCGGAGGAGGTTGGGAAAAACATTCAGCGGATTGGATACAACAATCTGGTGATGCACCCAGCCGCGATGCTCAACAAGAAGATGTTTGATGCATCCATCAAGGCTAACCAAGACCTTACCCCGAGTGAAATCAACATGCTCACCCGTCGGCGTGAGTTTGAGAAGGAACAGAACTTCGCAGACTACAACGAGCGTCTTGCTAATGACAGTGTCGTTGGAGATAAGTGGATCACAGCTCTGCAAATCGGTAGAACCAATGGTCAGAAAGATGCAGACACATTAGACCTATTCATCAATGATGAAGATAACTACAGCTCTGCTAAGGGTTGGTTGTCTGGAATATGGAGCTCTGTAGAGGAGGGAGTATCTGATCTCGCAGCAGCTGTTGGTGTGATGACAGGAAACACTGAGTGGGCTTTGCCTATCCTTCAACAGAATGCAAGGGACAAGGCATCCAGACGTGAGATGTCTGCACTGTTTGGCAAGGAGTATGGTTTCGGGCGCAACGCCATTGAGATGCTGGCCCCCATGCTTACGGACATGGCCGCCACTGCATTGTTATCTATCCCGACTGCGGGTGCTGGTGGTGCAGGCTACCTGATTGCCAAGCAAGGTGCGACGCTCACCGCCAAGGGTATTGCCAAAGGGCTAGTCACAAATACTTTTAGACGACAGGTTGGCGAAGGGGCTGAAGCCGCAGCTCAGCGACTCGTCACAGAGAAACTTATTCGGGGTTCCTCAGAGACAGTCAAACTGAAGGGTGCTAAAGAAGTACTCGACTCGTTCAACAATCTAACAGCTAGGCGGTGGGGTATTGATGGCGCCGTGTTTGTACCATCCGCTACACGTGCTGGTGGTATGACATATGGAAGTGTATACACCCAGCTACAACAAGACAACCCAGACGCAACCCATGAGGAGAACCACGACAAGGCAATGGGTGCTGCAATAATGTCAGGCTTGATGACTGGGCTAACTACAGTAGTATTTGGCAGGTTGGGTTTTGGTGGCGTGGAAGATGCACTCGTAAGGGGGGCGACCTATGGTCAGCTCAAGCGTGTGCTAGAACCTTTTGTCAAAAAGACAGGCACGACATTTGATAAAGCAGTTACAGGAGCCTATAAGGATGCCCTGAAACAAACTGGCATGTTTGGACTGAGGACTGGGCTTGCCAAAGCAGGGCTCAAGGGCACGACTGGAGATGTCCTTGCAGAAGGAATCAAGGGTGCTGTGAGTGAGGCACCTGAGGAAGCACTACAGGAATTTTTAGATGGGCTGATCTCAGATGCTGCCACAGATTCCGAGACCCCTTTTGCCGAGCGCATAAGTCAGTCATTCAATGCTGCCCTGTATGGTGCAGTCCTTGGTGGAGCTATTACATCAGGTAAGAGTCTCGTTACGGCTGGCAATCAACTCAAGATAGACCAGCAGGTGGCACCACAGATGCTCAACAGTTTTGAAGCTAAGGTTGCAGCAAAACTAGAAGAGAGCGGCTCACCTCTGATGGCTGAACAAGTCCGCAATGTTCTGAGGAGCACAGCTGACACACAAGTAGCCGCCTTTGAAAGGGCAAGGCAAGAGTATGAGAGTGATCAAGAACAAGCTCCTTTCATGGATGACATGCCTGTGGATCAACCAGCTGAACCACAACCAAGCCCCGAACGCCAAGCAGTTCGCGCTGAACTGGAGCAGGCTGAGCTAGAGTTCGAGGCACTTGCCGAGGCCAACCCAGTCGAGGAGGGTGCCGAGCCAAACCCAGAGGTAGTTGCTCAAGAGCAGAAGGTTAATGAGCTCAAACAACAAGAGTTTGACCTTGCTGCCCAAGACCAAGCCGACGCCGCCCAGCAACAGGCCACGACAGACGAAGAGGTCGAGGTGGATGAAGAACCACTGGAGGAACAAAGCGAAGCTGAACAAGAAACCGAGCAGAGGCTACGGTGGGCTGAGGCGAATCTCGATGTCGGGAATGCAACCGAAGTGCTTAATGTGACAGCATCCCGTATGCAGGATCTGCCCCTCGCAGACACAGCTGCAATCTATGATCTGCTCTCAGAGTATAGTTCAGAATTTGATGGGGATGACGCTGAAACGCTAGGTGCCATCCGAAGTTATTTAGACCAGAATACTCCAGCACCTGAGGTAGACACAACCACACCACAGCAGCCCGAGGGTGCCATTATAGACTTCGCAGAAGCTAGGAAAAAACTTTCACAGGACAAGACCTTCGACCAACTCGATGAACTTATGACGTTCATGGAAGTGCTTGAAGAAGACGGGTATCTTATGGCGGAAGAGTTTGATAGTATTGCAGAGGTAGCGATGAACTCATCCCCACGCGAGGCGGCAGTAATGCTGGAAGATCTACTTAAACAAAAAGATAAAACGGTCAACTTCCCTAGCTCAAGCACACAAGACTCTGAATCTCGTATAAAGCTTACTCCCCAGCAGCAGCCCGTGGTAACAGCTTCGACTCCAGTGTCAGAGGTGCCCGTGTTGAAACAAGAGGTTGACTACAACACAGACGTTGCAAGACTACCAGAGTTTGCCCCGCCTTCTGATCCCTCACTACAGAACAGCCGTAATGTTGAAGACCCAAGCGTGAGCAAGAGTGTCGGAGAACGTGGCAAGCTTGTTAGTGGTGCCAGTAAAGAGGGTGATATAATTGACCCTAGAAAACGCACTGAACAGTTTGAGTCTGTTGGCTATGAAACCCAGCAAGACATCTCCGACTATTCCATGGATGACCAAGCAAAATTGGCTTCAACATATGGCATGTCCACTCTCTCAAAAATCAGGAGTGCGAAAGTATTTAACAGAAACGGTGCACACTTTATGGGTGGTGTTACTGTAGACCCAGACTTAGATTCTGGACAGGCCGCTAGAGTGATTGCACACGAGTTGGGTCACGCCGCTCACAGCCTACTGGGGGATGCCATCAATAAAGACCCAGCCATCCAGAGTGAGTTGCAAGCCATTGAAGAAACCCTATACCCCAATCTTCGTGAAACCGTAGCGGGAGCTAAGAATGTAGACAACCAATTCTTCAACTACTTGCTGTCATCCAACGAGCTGATAGCAGAGTTCAATGCATTAAGAATTAAGAACCCTGATCTGGCAAACCAGATTGCCCCCACCCTAACATCCAAGCTACAGTCGGTTGACCAAGACCCTGACTTAGTCGTAGACAGAAGCACCGTCCCAACTATAACAGGCAAGATCGAAAAGACAGGTGAGCGCTTGACTTTCAATGAGCGGGATGGATTGACATTTAGGCAGAGTATACCTGAAACGCAACCTACGAATTTCGGGGTGAGGCAAATGAAACAGATTAAAAGGTTCATGGATGGTGACGCTATTACGGGGGATTTTAAGACAGCTCTGTTCATGGTAAATGCATTCGTTGAGGATGGGGGTCTAACCCCAGAGCGAGCGAGGGCTGTGCTCAACATGTTTGAACAACGTGAGTCTAGTGGTAAAATAGATTTAAGTAATCTTGACACTTTTTCTCAAACAAAACTGGACAACATTAGGGACTTCGCTTCAGCGAAACCAGAAGAGAATGTGGCGCAACCAGTAGAGCAGGAGGTAGAGCAGCAACAATTTACTAATGCAGATTTTGAAAGAGTCATGGGGGAAGTTGCACCCGACGACGACGCCGAGCTAGAAGGTGATGGCCCATTTGGTATTCCGCAGACGGAGCTAGACCCAACACTTGATGCCGAGGTAGACCCTTTTGCTCAAGAGGAGCTGGACTTCAGTGATATGACCCTGAGCCCCGAGCAGGATGAACAGCTCACGTTGTTTCAGGAGGATCGTAATAAGATAGAAGACCAAACGATTAAGGCTCAGGCGGACACGGACGCCCTGTTCAATGACAGGACTCTGGATTCAGGGGTCAATCAGGTGGAGAATGATTGGGAGTCCGATCTATCTCGCGACGAGATTCTTTCCACGGTGGTTGAAAAAGCAATCCCATACATCCGCGACCGCACACCAGCTGAAATTGATATTGTTATCGACGAGACCATCTCTGCTCCAATGAGTATGGAGGGAACAACGATGACTATCAACCCTTGGAAGATTGGCAACGAGATTGCTAAGATGGGTGGTGATGGAAGTAACACAGGACGGATGCTGGATAGTATCATGTCCGAAGAGAATGCCCACTTTGGTGGGTTCATGGCATTTGACTCGGCTAAGGTAGATGAGATGGCAGCAGCTGTAGGTGTTGATGAGTTATCATCAGTAGCCCAGCAGTATTATAATGAGAACCCAGCCATGGCTGAGGAATCCATTAAGAAACTACGCTCCGAGGATCCAGCCGTTGCCAAGAAGGAGGCAGCTACGATGGTAGAGGAGCAGCTCAGAATGAAACTTCAGCGTGCTACACGTGGGTTCACAACTGAGGAGGATGTGTTGTTCTTGAGAACAAACCCAAGTATGCTTGCAATGACGACACGTTATTTCGAGGGTGGTATCAATAGGATTGCAGCTAACTTCGATCTGAAGACTAACCCGAACAGCGTAGTTAATGGGCAAGTTAATAATATGGTAGCACAGCTTCGTAGTATTAAAGCACGCCACCACGTGGGAAATGCTGTGATGACCTTCAACCCTAACAACCCTAACCAAGGTCTGGATACTATGTTAGGGATGCAAGCCGAGACGGCAAACATTGAAGAGCAGCTTGGTATGCGTGATCTTGCCACGTCAGTGGGTTCAGCCGATTCTTTAGTGGGGCCACTAACAGAAGGTGGGGTAGACATACAAGGGTTGCAGCCACAAGCAAGTCAGGCACAGAACACCCAGCGAGCCAACACCCAAACAGCATACAAGGGTGTGGGGAATATCCTTGGTGATGTGCAGCGTGGAAAAGTTGTGGACTATGGGGCTGGCTTGGGTACGAACACTCAATACATACAAGGAGATGAGACCATACAGCACGAACCATATCCAAAAGGTTGGACGCCTGACACTACCACTACTGAGGAATTGCTAGGGCTCCATGAAGGTACAGCCGATACTGTTGTGTCAAACCTAGTTTACAATGTCATCCGAGACCCTAATGAAAGACTAGAATTTTGGAGGAACATTGGTAAGCTGATGAAGGTTGGTGGCCAAGCTTTTGTTGCAACGCGAAGCCCAAGTCAGGTTCAAGGGAAAACCTCTAAAGCTGATCTTGATGGGTGGCTTATGAATGCGGGTAAATCAAATCAAACTTGGCAGCGTGGGTATACTACAAATGATTTAATAGGTTACGCTCAGCAATCTCTTGGTGATGGGTATACCATAACCCAAGGGAAGTTTGCCCCATCAGGTAATGGACAAATTATTATTACAAAGACCAGTCAAGAACGCTCAGCGTCCACGTCAACAGGTAAAGGCAAAGCCAAGTCCGAGTTCAGCAGCAGGTCATTTGACTTTGACTTCCAGAATAAAATATTTGAAGTGCCTATGTTGGAAACTGGTGGATACAACCCACCAACCAACATCTTTGCTAAGTATGTTTTGGGTGATCCTGATGTGAGGCTAACCAGATTGCACCGAGTTTACAAAGCACTCGAACGACAAGGTGGTACTACGGTGAAACAGTTTGATCACACATTTAAGAAACTCCTAACGGAAACCTATGGTGATGACCACAAGCAATATCCTCATGAAGATATTGCCACAGCCATTGGTTCTAATGCTGGTGTGAATGTGCCCCAAGAAATCTTGAATGATCTGGAGGAGCAGCTCGACCAGAATCTACAGGCTGTTGATGATGACCCAACAACAGAATACAAAGACAAGAAGCTGGCTAAGCAGGTAGAGAACCAGCTCCATCAGAACAGAGTCGAAGAGGCTATGAACGCAGAGGCACAGAAGATGCGTGCTGAACAGCGTTCCGCGATGGAGAGAATCCAAAAGGACTCCCCCGATCTAGCTCGGCACATGCACGCCATGCGAACTGATCTCATTGATACTCTATCAGGACTCCTGAAAGATGATTACAATCTAGGTGGTGCCCTTGGCATTAAAGTAGATGCCAACATGGGTATCTATATCACCCGCTCCTACAAGATGTTCTCTGAGATAGGCTATCGTGATAAGCTACGGCAAAGTCTGATTACTAACAAGAAAGCTGTGGATGCTTTTCTGGGTGAAGTAGACACATCCAATATGACTGATGAGGAGGTGGAGACTATGTTGGCAGAATCAAAAGAGAACTATGATGAAGTCCAACAAGAAGGCATTGAGTTCTTTGAACAAGCTACGCTGGATAACATTAGCACTGACCCTGCTCGCATCAAAGCGTTCATGGATGAGGGGATGTCCGAGGCTGATGCACAAGCGGAAGCTTATGTGACGGCAAGGGATATCATGCTAACACCAGCCTATAGAGATGCATCATATAATGCAATGCTCCAATTTGTTGATGAGTATGCAAACCCTGATGCTCAGAATATTGTGGCCAGCACAGCTGGATACAAGGTACTCATGGACAACTTGAGACAGAAGAAGGACATCCCAGAACAACTGCGAAAAGTCCTCGGGGAGAACACTGACCAAGAGCAGGGCGTAAACAATCTATTAAGAACCTATGCTACAGTATTCTCTATGGTCAACAGGCAGAGTTTCTTGCGTAACATTGTGACTGTTGGCACCGCCGCACAATCACCCAACCCCAAGCTAGCCGATAAATTTTTACTGACCCCCGCTGAATATCAGGCAGCTAAGGAGGAAGATCCAGAGAAGTATGACCTATGGCGACCAGTACGTGGGGATGCCAAAGTGTCTGAGTTCGACCCACTCGGTAACTTGTGGGGGCCCCCCGACATGATTGATCATCTTAATGCAATGACCAAGCCATACAACCAAGACCAGAACATGACCAGCAATGAGAAGCTTGGTGATAGCATGACTAAGTTTTTACATCAGCTGACTGGTTTGTCCATGGCAACCAAGACACTAGGTTCTGTAAGCTGGGCCCAGCGTAACATGATTGGTAACCTGACTGTCTTCCCCATGATGAATGGGTGGTTCAGACCAGATAAGATCATGAAGCAGGCAAAGCTTGTCTGGAGAAAACGAAATGCAGATGAAGCTTATGCAGTTGATGCTGAAATACAAGAGCTCGTAGGTCTCGACATTCTTGACTCTAATATGAGGATGACCATCATGAAGGATCTGCTACGAGGAACAGGTGATGTCGCCTCATTACAAGAGGAGATCAATGAGCTCACATCTCAAGAAGAGAAGCTAGAGTCAGCTGGCATGACGGGCAAGGCTTGGGACAAGACTAAGAAAATTGGTACTCGGGTTGCCGAGCTCGGGGATTCTATCGATGGCTTCTACAAGATGGCCTACTTCTACAATGAGCTCGAGGTATTAAAAGCCGCAAAGGAAAAAGCACCTGAGGGCACACCGTTAGCGGCCATGAGTGACTACCAGCTTAAACAAGAGGCTGCCAACAAAGTCAACCGCACCTCACAGTCTGCTAGTTACCGAGTTGCTATTGCACAAAAGTTATCATCGAGCCCGCTGGGTCTGTTGATTGCCCCCTTCATTGGGTTCACTGCTGATATGTTCCGAGTCCCCGTCGGTATCTTTAAGGTGGCTAACGAAGAGATGCAGAGTGGAAACTCGGTGCTGAGGAAACGTGGCCTGAAGAGGATGACTGGATTGACTGGCACACTGGCAACTACTGCTGCTTTGCCCACTGTCTTTGCTCAGCTATTTGGTGGTCTGGATGATGAGGATCGCACCACGCTAGGTGAGGCACTCCCACCATTCCTGAAAGGTCACTCGATTTACTACTTCAAGATGGGTGATGAGCTTAAGCAGATTGACCTGACTTATACTAACCCTGTTGCGATGATCGTTGACCCCTCCCTGAGAGGTTATGAGAATCTTGTGAAGGGTGAATACTCTAAGGCTATGGTTGCAATGCTGAAGGGCTACGTCGGTGACACCTTTCTAAATGAACAGATCCTAGCAGGAACTGTAGGATCATGGTGGCGTAACAAGGATGAACTTACAGGTAAGCCTATCTATGATGAGAGGCTTGACAGCTTCGGTGAGATTGCTCGGAAAACTTTCAAGCACATTTATGAGAAGGCTTATGAGCCCGATACTTTTAAGCGACTCGTGCTAGCTGGGCAACGACTCGGTGGTGACACTGAAGGTATCCCAGCTAATGAAACCGCGCTCGGGGTTCTGGCTTCAGGACTCAAGCCTGCCAAGTGGAGGGATGTTGATCTCCAGAAGGAGTTCACTCGCCTAGTCTACGCTGAGAAGGAGGCGAAGAGTGCCGTCAGAGATAACCTGAATGGTGTGTTCCGTAAGAAGCCAATGAGTGAGGACACCATCGCTGATTTCTACCGTGACTACTACGAGGATGAGCACAAGCTGAACACTCGGATGCATAAGTTTGTGAAGAGCTTTATGAACATGGGTGTGGATGAGGGATACCTCCGCAATGCCTTGGTCAAGTCTGGCTACGGCAAGCGAAGAGTCCAAGCACTCTTCGATGGATACACAGAACGCCCAAGCTTGACTCCTCAGATGATGAAGAATCTTGAAGACCGAGAGCTGATCAATCGAGCTGGCACGCTCTACAATACATACGTCCAGTCACCCGAGTTCAGGCAAATTGAATAACAAAAAGCCCCAAACCCTTATGGTTAAAGGGTTCAGGGCTGAGGTAGCACGGTGCAGGGTGCAGGTTGACTTCGTCTATGCGATTCTCAGGGCCTTAAACGTAGGGTGGGAAGCTGGGGATGTCACGTAGCCTGTCATAGATGGCAGTGACTGAGTGATCATCCTTGTGCCAGACAAGGATGATCACTCAGTCACTGCCATCTATGACAGGCTACGTGACATCCCCAGCTTCCCACCCTACGTTTAAGG
>Ga0196887_1001237_pt1 | contig 11244 bp, 13 predicted proteins | sample VirMetDEL_Mar_31_FD_169094 | JGI IMG/M metagenome (GOLD analysis project Ga0196887, IMG submission 169094) | Aqueous microbial communities from the Delaware River and Bay under freshwater to marine salinity gradient to study organic matter... | ecosystem: Environmental > Aquatic > Marine >... | reverse complement strand
GATTTACAGCTACCTTTTGACAAGCTGCTTCCGTACCTTGATCCAAGTAATTAAAGAACTTGTGTGGTGACTTACACCATGCCCAATAACCAAATGGTAGCTCAATGTAAGAACCAGAACCAACTCTCAAATCTTTAGCCATTCGACTAAGTATAGCGATAGGTTCATCTAATCCAACATCAGCTAAAAACTTATTCCTAGCTGCATCACCTTGTTTCTCTGGAATACCTAGTGTTGTCGCTACTTTCTTGCCTGTAGCTCCAAAGATAGTTGCAAAACTACCACCCTTACTTAGACTTCTTAAATTCCCTAATTTCTTTATAAGAGCTGGGTCTTGATTCTCACGAGCTTCATGCCAATCTTCATCAGTGATAACACCAAAAGCTCTAGCATTTACACAGTGACCAGATTCACCAATATACCAAGGATTACCTGTTTTAGGGTGTAGAATTTCCTGACCATGTTCATCCAGTTTGAATTCTTGACCTTCTAATACTGCATCTAGATAAGCTTTGTTCCTAGCATAATAACCCGCAATACTCAACTGAGCAGACTTCATATCAGAAGCAACAAGTATACGACCTTTTGGTGCAACTATCAAGCTCCTAATCTTATCTCCATAGAGAGCTTTACCTCCAGGTGCATTAACCCAACCGAATTGACTACTTCGACCAGTTGCTGTACCAAAGACATTAACTCCACAAGGAATCCTACCATCTGGTTTCATAAGGTTAAGTAAACCCTTTTCATCATCCTTTTCATTCTCTAGGAAACGTCTTCTGTGACTGTAAGTATTATACTCTGCAATCTTTACACCAATACCACCTTTAATACTTTTGAAGCTATCTTCAGTAAGTTTTGGTGAAGTTTCAATCAGCTTATAATTATCATCACGTTCTAACCTTCCATCCTTATCTTTCTTGTAGTTATATTCAGTAGGAACCCAACCACAATACTTAAGTAAGAAGTTTTTTACAACTTCATGCTGAGACATTTTAGAGGGAGTAAACCCTACTTTACTAAATGGGCCAGCTACTAACCTTGTTGTCTTAAAACTTTCAGGTTCTATATCAAAGAACTCAGCAATATGCTTACCATAGTTCCCATTAGCCACTGTTAGCTTTGTAGTAGGTTTTGCAGCAGTCTTAAGGGGATAACTCTTAACTACACCTAAACGCTCTCTAAGCTCATATTTAACCCTATTACTGAAGTATTCACAGGGAGTAGAAACTGTTCCATCTTTATATTTGTACCCTTTAACTTCTGGATGCTTTGAATAAGCTTTAAAAGTATTTAAATCCCAACCCAAAGTTTCTGCTGTTTCATTCCAAGTACATTTTTGAGAAACAATCTTAACTGTTGGTGGAAGATTAGGTTCAAGTTCATCAGTAAGTTTTAATATAAAAGAATCTAATTCCTTTACACAAGCTTTGGCTTTATCGGATGCAAAGGCTGCACCATGAATTTCTTGATAAGTAGTGTTTAATTTATAAAGCTTATCAATTTCAGCACCCTCAGAGAAATCAATTCCCTTTTTAAGAAGACCTAAACGTTCTTTCTCCAATGCTTCAAAGGTTTCAACGTTAATATTAACATCGACTATACAGCGATGAAGCTTGAAAGGATCAATCGTAGACCAATCAACAACTTTTGGTTTATTGTGTCCGAGTCTTCCACCCCAAGGGTCAAGACCATGAATACCTTTGTAACCTTTAACAGCTCTTCTATCGAACTTTTGAACCTTAGATTGAATAAGTGTATCGTGGCATTTTGGATATGCTTTCTCTATATTAAATTTAGGGAAGAACATATTCATTAATATTAAATCATAACCCATAATGTTATGAGCAATAATTCTTTTACCAGAGAACAACGATCTTGCTCCCTCTGCTAACGTCCCTGTTCTCACCGGAATAACATATTCCACTCCATCATCAGTAACAATAGCTCCATCATATTCAGGGAAATCATGGAAAAGATATCCCTTCTTATCTGTTAAGTCTATTATATAGATACACCACATTTTCGTCACTTTATCAAGTAAGTTATTAGCTTCTGTATCAAATACTAACTCTTTATTTGAAAAATCTACAATCACTTATCCAACCTCTCATGGATAACATTTTGAAGGAACCTAGCTTGTGCATGTAGGGCTGCAACAACTTCTACTTGCAACTCTAGGAACTCTTTAACGCCCAAAACTCTAAACTGAGTGTCAATGGATTCTCTAGCCATCTTCCTATCATTCTCTGTAACTTCCCATGTATCAGTCATAATTTAATCCTCTATTACAATATCGTTTTTTTTCCCGATACAACCATTCGTGTTCGAGAACACCTCTTACAAAATCAGCACCAAGATTATTATCAAGTATAGCATCAATATGTGCATTTGACATTTGACAAACTGGTTTATAGATTAAGTCATGCTGACCTTCTTTACCAAAAGAACCCCACTCCAATGCTTCACGAACTTTATTGAACCCATCACCAAGAGTAACAGACAACTCTTCATAAGGAGCGTCTTTGTGAACGTTTCTACGTAAATAATCTAGTCCACCATCAACCATATACTCTAATCCATTATCATCAATATGAATTTGATAGTCGTGTCTGGACTTAGATGTTAAAATTGTACCATCTGGTGTTCTAATCCGATTAAGAACTAGTTGATCTGGATTCATTTCTAAGTTTAATTCTTGACCTTCCATATTTTTCTCCTAAATGTGAAATACCCGTACAGAATACACTGTACAGGTTTCACTGTCAACATTTTATTTAAGTATTTTGAACAATCTCACGAATCTCTTCAAGTGTTTGCTCACGATACCAAGCACCATCTTTCCATACACGTTCTAGAAGGTTATCAGGTGATTGTTCCTTCTCTATAGAGACTTCATCCTCTAAGAAGTAATCTGTAATTCCAGTGGATAGATCATGTACTGAGCCAACATTCAAAAGACCTTTAGCAGATTTCTTCGTAGAATCTCCTGTCTTAGGGTCTTTGAAAATTGCAATGTTCTCATTATCATTCATAACAATGTTAGTTGCTTTAACAGCACTACCATGAGTATCACGAGTAACGTACTGATAAGTATATGATCCAATACCAAGTACAACATTACCAGAACTAAACCCTTTAGCTTCAAGACGCTCTAAGATATCACGTTGACGTTCTAGAGTGATTGAATCACCATAAATACAACCAATGTGTTGATCCAGTAGTTTGTGTCCTGTAGTAGTTTCAGTACCACCAAAGATATCCCATAAGTATTCTACAAGACCTTTACATTGTGGTGTCATTTCAACTTCAGTGAATTCACAATAGCTAATATCACTACCACAGTTATCTATAAAGTAATAAGTCTTATCGTGTCGATTAAGTTCAGGAGTATAAATTACTTGGTAAAGTTTACCCAAATACGTAAATAACTCAGTTTCAGACTCATGTGGTTCAAGTGGGTCTAGGTTATCATCAAAGATATCATTTATGACAGCGGCAACCCAATCTTTCCAATCTTCAACATCAGAAGGTACACTAATTGTTTGTGTTCCACATAGAATATCCGCAGGATCACCACTATCAGGGCGAATTACAACCTTACCATCACGATTCATAATCTTATCTTTACGAGCTGGAATGAACTCTGTAACTAACTTCCAGAAGTCATAACCATCAGATACAATACTAAGGATACCTTCAGGACTAGCTACATCCATACAGTGATCAAGATAAGCTTCATCATCTTCTTGGAAACTACATTGAACACTATGTTCTGTTGCATCAACACTTGCAATAGTCGCACAAGGGTTCTCAGGGCTGATATCAGCTCCGTAATAGTTGTGTAGTGCAATTGCAGCAGGGATTGTATCAGACCCTACAAAACCACTCATAAGGTGTCCCATTCCAGATAGTTTAGCTGCTTCAACACCCATCATACCTCGGAAACTAAAGTCGTGTCCTTGGTACTTAACAAATTCTTCTGGAAAACCAGTTTTAACAGCAAACTCTTGAAACACTTTATAGTATTGCGCTGCTGTAGTTAGTGATGTATGTACAGGCCATACCTCAGAACTTAATACTGTCTCAATCATATTAGTTAACCAACCAAAACCAGGGAGAGTAGATTTAATAGTGAAGTGTGGAAGACCGTAAGGAACTTCTGTACCCTCTTTTAATCCACGAAACTCTAGTGGGAGATAACCTAACTGCCACAAATCCCGAAGATGGTTAGCTGTTTCTGGACGACCTAAACCATGTGATACGATAGTTTCATAAAGCTCTACAGCTTCATCTGCTGTTACAGCATCAAAGAACATTCCCCATTCTTTATCAATAATCTTATGAATGAATGCTTGTAGTCCTGCAACTAAACAAGTCTTTCCCCCATCAATGTTACTGTGGCCTCCATGACGAGCTGTAAAATTACTATATACCTCAGTAACCCCAGGCTTATATGCTTTGTGGTGAAATGTTTTATAAAAATCTAGATACGTTGTTACTTCATTCATACTTCGTTTCCTCCTTTTGGAATCTCGCTTTCATTTAATACATAAATTATTACACTGTACCCTTTAAGTTCTTCCTCAATGATTTGAGAGATTATACTCCAATCTCCACCACCAAGTCCAGCACCAATTTTAGGTAAACCAATACTAGCATCTACTCCCCATACATCTAACTCACCAGATTGTACATAACTTCGAATAGCTTTTCTCAAAGCTTCATAATTTGTAGATTGTTCTACTCTACTTGTAGTGAATTGACCGTACAAGTTTACAATATCCACCACATATACTTCATTATATCCCGAAGAATAACTACCTAACTTTTCTATATCCCCTGCAACTGTCTCATTATCAGCTTCTTCAGCCTCTGGAAAAGCTTTAGCAATTAATGGTGCGATACCAGCTCCCATTGCATTAAAACAATTACATTGGTGCATAAGAACATCTACATCAAGTTTAATTGTTGCCTCAATCAAACAACCTACTTTATATTTTAAAGTCATTCTATAACCTCCTTTACTAAGTTTTCAAGAATATCCGATATATCAAATCTACACTTTATTATTGTATTAGATTTTGTGTTCAGTATAAAATCACTACACTTAACTAATTCTAGTTGAGGAGAATCCTTGCTTACTTTAAAATTATCATAAACAGCTTCTCTAATATAATATGATATACCATTTTTGTTAATTTTATAGTACTCCTCCATAACTAACCCCCTAAAGTGGAACTGTAACTAAATTCTTGTGTGATACATTACTCTCAAAAGAGTCTGTTGTCCACACTTGATCAATTAAACCGTCAAATACTTCTAAACCTTTAGAGAAGATACCATGAGTTACAAACAAAGTAATCTTACCAGCATTCTTTTCTTTAAGCTTTTCAGCTAACTTAACAAAAGTATAACCTCCATCACAGATGTCGTCAAGTATATAACAGGGTTTACCTTCAAAATCATCGTGAAACACTTCTGTACCAGTAATCTTACCTGTAGCTGCATCACGAGTTTTATCTGCTCTAACAAAAACCTGATTAGTATATAACTTACAAACATCAAAGACCTTTTTATTAGCTCCTGCATCAGGTGAAATAATAAACCCTGATTTAGAGTGTAGAACACTACTAAGATGGCTCCGTACAAGTATAACACTTAGTGGAATATTATGGCAGTTATTTAGTAGAGCTGGTAACACATCACTGTGACAATCTGATACATAAACTCTAGAAAAGTTACAAGAGTTGATCAAGTTAGCAAAAACCTTACAAGATAGGGACTCTCCAATAGCACAAACTCTATCCTGTCTAGCATATGGAGCATAGTGCATATCTAAGTAAATCTCAATATTTGGGTGACTTCTTTTTAGAATCTCATTAACCTGAAGCAATGCCATAACATCGTCAGAGTTTTGTAATTTAGCATCAATTCTAATGTAATCAGGTAGTAAGTATGTAGAACTTTGGTTGATTTTTGTCTGAACTTCTCCACCAGAAAACACGAAATATTCAACTTCTGAAGAAACTCCATTCATTACAATTTTAATCATTATTATTCCCCCTTTATTAATTGTTTTTCTATAAAAATAAACTGAAAGCATCCTAAGACACTTCCAGTTCTAAGTCAACTATTATTTTTGTCCCTCTTCTTCCCACTCTGATTCTGAACTATCTCCTTCAAGGTCAAGAATATCATTTGGGTCTACACCTAACACTAATCTTCCTGTAGTACCATCATAATAAGTATAACCAGCTATACCAGTGTTCTTACCATGCCTTCTACATTTAGATAATTTCAGTTTTGTTGTATTTCTTATTACTTCATGTTCGTGAACCTTATTCCTTGTTAGTATCAAGTTGATCATACCAGTTTGGAAGTGAGAACCAGAACCTTTAATATCTTCTTCTGCAAGTTCACCACCTTCAGAATTAGCTGTACCACCACCACCTGATTTTCTTACATGATGTACATTAACCCAAGCTAGTTTATGCCTTTTAACTTTCTTAACTAGAGTAGCATTATATTCATCTTCATCTAGTCCCAACGAAAGAGCTAATGTAACTGGGTCAAGAATAATCATAGTACAATCTAGACCTTTAATCAAGAAGTCTACTTTCTCCCATAAATCATCTTCATCTTTACATGCACCTGGATCATCTAAAAAGTGAATCCTATCTACACCACCTTCGTTATTGATCTTCAATAGTTCATCAAACTTAGAACGTTCTAGTCCTCTATCTCTTTCATCAAAAGGTATCTCATTCAATTGAACACTCATATGAATACTTAACATACCCTCTAAGAATTCTGGTAATGTTTCTTCTAGAGAAATAACTCCAATATTTCTATCAGTCTCTGATAAAGCTGTATAAATCATTTCCTTAGTAAAGGAGGATTTACCTACTGAAGATGGAGCAGCAATATTAATAATCTCACCATCAGCTCCGTAACCACCACAAGTTAACTCATTCATCCTACCAAAGCTATCTGGAAAAGGAATTAGTGGGTCTTCCCCTCTGTGGATATAATCATCCCAACCTTGAGATAAAGATTTAATACCTGCTGGACTATATGATTCAGCGTTCCAAATACTAGACCAAAAGATTTCACAACCATAGTCACGTTCACCTTGAGTATTTTTATTCCATAGATCGCTTAAATCTTTACCAAACTTTTTATTAAAACTAACAACCCTAACTTTACCAACTGGTAATATTTTACAAGCTTCTTGTTCGAATTGCTTACCAGATGAATCGTTATCTGCACAAATATAAATCTCGTCAAAACCAGATATATAAGCTAAGTTAACTTTAAGGTTTTTAAGTCCACCTTCGTCACCACCAATAACAGATACAAAAGGATAATGAGCAAGTTTCTTACCTTTTTGTAAGATCATAGCAGCACCAGCTAAAGCATCTTCTTGTCCAGTAGTAAGGAACACTCTGGTTTTAAAACCATTAGAACCTTTAGTAACTGGGAATAAACTTTGTCCAAATAATTCTACATCTATTTTAGCGTACCCAGTTGTGGAGAATTTTTTCATTACTCCTAAAAGTTCTGGGTGTGTTTTTACCTTTTTATCCCACTCTTGGAATGTTTCTCTTTTAGAATAACCAACAATCTTACCTTCTTTTTTAGTTGGGTATAAATGTGCATCTTGTTTTCCGTTCGAATCATATCCAACTTTAACTTCATATAATTCTGTAATTTCTTTTTTAATCTTTCTAGCTTCTAAACTATCACTAGTAAAGTCCTTAGTGATTACATCTACATCCTCCATATTGATCTCTTCCTCCACATAACCTTCTGTTGGTTTTATTTCTAACGTATCTCGGTCTACTGAGTAAATTTTATGATTACAGGAGAAACAATGGTAATTAACTCTACCATCACTATGCTCCCATAATGTTGCAGCATCTGAGCTTCCACAATCATCTCTAATACATGCAAAGTCTTTTTCAATCAGCACCCCAGACTCTAGGGTTTGTTTTCTCAACTTAATCCTCCATATAGTCAAAGATGTTTATTAATATCAATTCCACTATCTTTTGGGCCTCTTTGCATATAAGGCATTTCAAAGTGCATCTGAAGCATCTCTAAGGGTGTCTTTTCTAGCTTCTGACCGTCCCAAGACGTATACTTGTGTGATTCACCGTAAACCTTCTCATAATGCTTTAAACAAGCTTCTATGATCTCTGAGCGGTCTTCGCAATCTTTGATAATCTTAACTGCTGTTTTAGCACCTACACCTTTACATCCGAAATAGTGATCACTTCTATCACCACAGATAGCTTGATAAGCTAAGAACTTAAATCCACCACCTATTCCTTTAATTTCTGAACCACCTTCGTACAGTTCTAAGTGACCTAGTGAAGTATTCCACACTGGTTCCCCAGACCCATCTTTCTGTAGGTGCAGTACCCAAGTTTCTTCAGCAGTACACATATCTTTATCAATACTGATAACAACTGCATTTTCACCTTTCTTTTCTGCATTGTAGATAAGTAATTCATCAGCTTCAAAACCTTGAGGGCTTACAATGATAAAATCCTTAGATGCAGCATATGCTTTAATTGCGTCATGGTGCTTTGGTTTATCTGTTCCTGCTCTTTGTAGTTGGTATTCATCTTCAATACCTTTAATAGATTTGTGCTTATCACCTGAAGGAGTTAAATACCCTTTGAAATGTTTAACACTCTTACCTACTTTCTTTCTGTATTCTCTTATAATGTCATCAAACTTCTTAAGTGCTTGTGACTCTGTTAAGTATTCAACAAAGCTTTCTCGGTGATAACCTTCTACGTCCTCCCCAAACTCTTCAAGGTCTTTAATCCACTCTTTTGCTTTTGAAGCAGAAGTAAATATCGAACTAACTATTTCACCTTTATCATCTTTAAAGAAGTACTTAGTTTTTTGTGCTGAGAATCCAGCTCTGTATACTACTGGGTCAATATCCGCGTAGCAATACTCTGGTGAGTATATTCTATCCATTTTATTACCTTAAATTTATTCTTAATTACTAGGGCAATCTTTTAGTGGGCCTTCGTTGCAATGGTGGCAGAAAGAATAACCGCATTTGGAACACATAGGGCCATTATGGATGTCATGATCAAAAGCGAATATATCTACTTCACCATAATATTCACCAATTATCCACTTATGTCCTCTAGTGTTAATTATATAATCCTTCATTACCCCCTCCATTTAGAGAATAAAACCCCACAACCTTGCGATTGTAGGGCTTCACTAGTTTACTTATTAACCTTCCCAATCACCATCTGATTCATCACCAGACGCTTCAGTTTCAAAGGCATCTTCGGGTTCATCAAAATCGAATTCATCAGTATCATCAGATTCTACAGCATACTCAATCAGGTCAGTAACTTGAACAGAACCTAGACGTACCGAAGTACCAGTTCCGAAATCATTACTATACTGTTTAACTCCGAAAATAATATTAGCAGTAGAACCGTTACCGATTCCAATTTTTTCAAGATTCTCACCTTTAGTAGTAGACAAAAATTCTACACGAGGAGCAGCTTCACCAGCATTTGAGCCTGATTTGTAAAACGCTTCTTTGTAGAACTTAGTTACTAAATATTCATCTGCTTTGAATGGAGGTTTAATCTTAAAAGTTTCTTCAAATTCTTTAGCTGTAAATTCTTTTATACCAGCTTTTTTATGAGCACCTTTTAGGACTTTCTTAATCTCTGGTGTAATCAATACATCCAATTCATATTGGTGGTTCATCCAAGGTTTACCGTCAACGGCTTTCTCACCGAATTTAAGCCCACCATAACCTAGATTTTTAACATACATAACCATAGCGTCTCTCAGAACAAACTTTACTGCTTTATCTGCCGCTGGGGGTTGTGTCTTTGCTTTTTTAATACTTGCTTTGTAATCACTCATTAATAATACCTCTTAATTTCCTGTTAGTTTTTCCTATTAGATTTCCTGATTAATTGGGTATTTAAACTGCTATGCACCTAACTAGGTTATTTGCAGTACCACATTATCATTGTTCTAAATGATTTAAGGTTTTACACCGGAGTATAATTCCTTCTTGACTCTCATATTATACCATAGTGATAAATATTTGAGTTTTTCAACACTACCTTCATCTTCTCTTCCTATTAGGAACATCAATTCTTCAGTAGCTTCTTCTTCACCTGAATCTCCAAATATCTCTTCGAATTCTTCGTAGTAGATAGCTTTTAAATCAGGGTCAAAATTCCTTTCAGCTTTAACCGCTTTTGGGTTAATTGCATCATTAAGTCTTGCAGTCAAGGTTTTAACTGTTTGTTCGTCAAGACCCATTATAATATTAAACAATTCATCAGTAAAAACATTTATCAAATTGTCTACTAAACCTTCCATTTCATTTTGCAATCTTACCTCCTATAATCTCCACTAAAACTGGGGATTTTTGTTTTAATTTACATCCTAAAGCCTCCTCTAAATCAGAGGTGTAATGTTTAACGTAGTGGAGAACTTCTTCTAAAGTTTCCCCTCCAACGTTTATAGCTCTAGTAACATCCTTACCTGTCTTCATAAAACATCTGAACTCTTTTTTAGTACTCATACCCACAATTCTTTAGCTTTTTGTAAAGCTACTATCATATTGTCAATAGAGTCTAAATAAATGTTCACAATCTTATCCTCTGATCGTACTGTGAAGATTTCATTATCCAGGTCATCACAAGATAAATATTCATCATCACCAAAACTGATCGTATCAATAGTAATATTATCCCCTATTTCTCTAACATCTATTTGCACTATACACCCCCTTTTATTATTTGTCCAGCATTTTCTTCACTAAATACTCTAAAACCCTGTTTAACACACCATTCTCTGTGTGTCATTTTAGAACCATCTTTCCTCTTAGCTTGAAAGTGCATTGGTTTATCTGGTTTCTCAAACACAAATACAAGTTCTTCTACATCAGAAAGTGCTTTCTTGATCCAATTATACTTTTGAGTCTCAGCTCTATCCTGAAAGTAACCTTTAACTTCGATGTATATAATTTTATTATCTACATTAACGATAAAATCAGGTTCATACTTATGTTCTATTGTGTAGCCTATCTTAACTGTATGAAAATTGCAAGTACTTAATGAACCTTCATGTAATCTTTTTTCAGTCATAGAATCATATATAGTACCCTGTAGTGCTTTTGGTTTGGGTCTAAAGAATCTACCCCTTTGAGCAGCCATTAACTTCCCTCATTAAAAG
>Ga0196887_1001235_pt1 | contig 11246 bp, 2 predicted proteins | sample VirMetDEL_Mar_31_FD_169094 | JGI IMG/M metagenome (GOLD analysis project Ga0196887, IMG submission 169094) | Aqueous microbial communities from the Delaware River and Bay under freshwater to marine salinity gradient to study organic matter... | ecosystem: Environmental > Aquatic > Marine >... | reverse complement strand
AATGTTGGAAAGTTTCAATGCAAATGGTGGTACTATTTCTTATAACAGTGTATATAAAGGAATAGGTATGCAGAATTTGAGAGATAATTTCAAAATAGATAGCTATAGTGCTCCTTCACAAAGAGGTCATATGCTAAGAGCAGAAACAGGCATAAGAAAAATACAGAGAGTGCATGATGATTTGTTAGAGACAGAAGAGGATAGAGCCATATTTAGAGACTTAATGTCGGAAAGAGTTAAAGAATGTTTTTCACATATTTTAGATCAGAATGGGATAAAATTCCTAGACATAATGAGAAAAGTTAAACCGGTATGAAGGTCATTGATATTAGTATACAAGATGGGAAGGGTGCCCTATGTGCTACGGATTATAAGAAAAATCTTATAGTAGATAGCACAATGGAACACTTTCGCACTAAGGCGATGGAAACTGAAAAATCCATTATTAAAGATAAGGAGAATCGCTTAACAGATTGGAGTGAAAGGGCAGTGCAAGAAGATTCGGGGCATACCTATTATAGGTACCCCAGAGTGCTGTTTAATAATAATTATAAAATATATCTAAGTACACACAACAAGACTCAAATTATTTTAGGAGAGGGAATGGATAAAATTACTTTAGAGGAGTATTCTTCTTATGCTAGAGAGCATGAGAATATGGAAACTACTTTAACAGAATTTGTATCCTTTTTTGAAGAGTTGTTAGGAGTTTCTTTAGAGATAGATGTGGATTATATTATTAAAGAGTTTGAAACACAGTACTTACAAACTCTTTTTGTGCATTTAACTGCACCTCACGCTCCTCTTGTACGAGCAACTTCTTATGTTTTTGAGAGTGTTGAGAAAGAGAAAGCTTTTGATTATTTTATTAAAAACCCCTCTAAATTTGTAACTGAAGACTTTGATGAAAGGCTGTTACTAAACGCAGAGGACGTTAAAATAGATAATATTGAGGAAATTAAAAAATGCCCTTTAATATATAGAGGGTATTTGAAAAGGAATAACTTCAAGAAGCTAGTACAGTCCAAAATGCCCCATAAAGGTGGAATTGAAAAGACTTTACATTTCTTCCTTGATTTTATATCCACAGAGCAGCTTAGTATGCGATGGTCAGGGTCTGATCCTTCGTGGGTACAAGATGATAAGGTATGGGCTCAGTATATGGAAGAAGCAAGAATTGCACATTCTTACATAATGCAAAATAATGTGTGGTATGCCCCAGATATTAGGGAATTAGGAACAAGATATTCCTTAGATAAATTAAAAGAATACAAGATATTCGATAAAAAAGAATATTTAGAAGATTTTGTGTCCATGAAACAGACTATTAAACAATTTTCTGTATTACAGGACTACCAAATAATTGTAGTTTGATTTAGTAAATGTGGAAAAACCCTTATGGCAGACATGCTATAAGGGTTTTTTTTGACCTTTTCCGAAGTTTTAATGACTATTTGCTAATCCAACAAATAATCGTTTTGCATATCCTTCTTTAAATTGTTCGAGCCTATCTCCTACAATAGACACTCTTTTAACTTTAGACCATAATTTATTTTCTCCAGCATGTACCCCTGATGTGAATTCATCGGCAGGACTAAATACTTGCTCTATAGTATCCATAGACAATTGAATGTGCCTTAATGCTGCAAAAGGAGACTCAAATACCCTCCATTGTGCTCTAGGATCTAAATATTGTAATGAAGACTCTTGTGATTGTCTTCTAAGTAAATAAGAAGCTGCCCACAATGCCTCATCATCATCTCCTGCATCTCCAGCAGACTGGGCTGCAGCGGCAAGTAATGCCGATAGACTAAGTACAAATGTCATAAATCCTAATTCTGAAATAGTCTTAGTTACATTGGCTCTTTGGTGCTTAGTCATGGTTTTCCAAGTATTAGAACCTGCTTCTTTCCAATTCAATATATTAAATCTCTCTTGTTTAAATACATTATGTGCAAACCTAAGGAAGGATACATAATAACCATACTCTTCTGTTTTAGCATTGTAATTAAAGTATCTGTCTTTATCCGCTATTCCTTTTTCACCTTTTTCAGTGCTTCCTGCTACATGTGCAAGTCCTCTAAATCTATTCAAGGTCTGTGGAATAATGTGTTTCTTAAACTGTTTTAATAGTTTACCATACCAAAGCCTATCAATTTGGGAAGCCATTCTTTTGTCAAAGGCCCCTTGTGTTCTGTATACTCTATCTTTAATTAATCCTCTTATAGCCGACTCACCTTGATCCTCTCCTCGAGATTGTGTTTCGTGCTCATTAAAGTTATCAGATGCCCACTTATACTGTTGTATAATTCCTGTATCATCTATATAGTATGAATCTAATAATGACGCCGCATCTTTTCTATCCTCAACCATATTTCCTTCTTTATCCAAATACTCTCCTTTAGAATTCAATACTTTAATATTGTCTAATATTGCTATAGATAAAGTAGCATGTATTTCGTGTTCCCCCATAGAGAACCCTCCTAATGCAAATCCCGGGTCTATAAATCTTTTAGCTACATTGTTTCTTTCAAATTGTGCGTTTAGAATGTTAGTTTCGTGTTGTACTCCTAACTTTCTCATAAGCTGGTTTACAAAATTAGTTTGAATAGGTGATCCTATATCTCCTACTATTCCCATTAAATTTTTAGCATATAAAGCTTTTGCACGAAGTATTCCTTTCGCATTTATAAACTCCCCACCTGCAGCTTCAATAGCTACACTGACGTTACCAGTCAACCAGTTATTTGCTGCTGTAAGTCCTTTAAATGCCATAGATGCAAATGCGGTATATGTAGAAACTACTTGTGCAGCTCTATGAATATCTATATTAAGCTCTTTTCTTTCTACTTCATTCCCATCTTTGTCGATCTTCTTAACCCTTGGTATAGGAATATTACCAGCATATTCATTTGACATTTGGTATACTCTCGTCTTGAACATTTTATCTATCATTTCTGACACAATACTAGCATCTCCGTCAATAGTATCAGTTGCTGTATCTCCTTTTCCTGCAAATATAGACCCAATCTTTGTTTTCATATTGCCTTCGGTTTTATGAAACTTAGTATTGTTAATCATGTCTTGTATAATCATAGCATCTACTGCTACTTCCTTATCAATCTCGTATCTTATTCCATTTTGTAATTCAGATGCAAATACACTAAATAGATCTGTATTTTGTTGTTCTTTCAATCTCCCTCTAAACTGAACTGGTACCATATGTTTTATTTTACCATTTAAATCAGTGTAGGCCAGTCTTATATCTTTTCCAGAGTTTTCATCAGTAGCACCCCCCTCTTCAGTATCATCTATCTCAATTTGAGTAGCTTCTTGGTAAAATTTCTTAGCCGCATTCATTAAATTACCAGAAACAAGCCCTCCAAAAACAGTTTGTTTAATACCAGGAAGTCTTATAAAAGATGCATCATTTAAATTAGTCCGAGCTATAAGTGACCTTTTCCCTATCCTATTCTCACTTTTACCAACAACCCCTACAAAAGCTTGTAATGCTGTTAATTGGTCTGTAGTCAGCATCGTCTTTAGGTTTTGTCTCCATTTTGCAGCAGGTCTGAATGTAGGTCCTTCAGGAAGTATTTCAATCTCTTGATTAGCCTTTTTCCAAGCATTAAAAGCTTTTTGCGCTTTCTCTAATTCTTGCTTATTCTTAATCTCAGCTTTTAAATCTCCTTTTTCTCTTGATTTAATTTCACGTATTGCTTCTCTATGGGTATTGTATTCGTCAAAGTACCCTATTTTAGTGGCCCCTATTAAGTAACTATACCCATCTTTATCTTTCACAATTAACTCCTCTACATCGCTTTGAGTTAATTGCGTAGCGGCCTTAACTTTAGCAAGGTCCATAACCTCTTGATTAGCAGTATTTGTGAACCTTTGTTCTGCATTCAGTAATTTATTGTGTATTAATTGTACAAAATCATTATTAGTCATTACATCAGATACCAACATGTAAGTACCTCTATTCATATCATAGTTAACCCCACTAAGTAGAGTTTCTATCTCCTCTTTGTACTTAGTATCAATTTCTCTTCTTACTTCTGCAGAGCTTCTTGCCTTATTTATATAAGCAGTTAATTCAGTTCCTGTTAGGCCTAGATCTTCCCCTTCTTTTCTTACTTTATTTATATGGTCTATTTCAAATTTACTACCATAATAGCTTTCTGTAAAAATATCAGTGGCTATTTCAATTAAACTTGATTTTATAATTCTTGAAACACTAGTGTTTATAGCCGCGAATCCTTTAAACATCTCTGCTACTTGCTCATACTCTTCGTTTTGTAAATCAAAAGCTTCTTTACCTGCTTCTAAATCATCAAATAACTCTTGTGCTATATTAAATACCCCAAAGTAATCCTCTATCCTTAGATAGGTTGTTTTATCCCCTTTGTTTTCTCTTAAATCTTTCATAAGAGCTTGTAACTCTTGCTGAGCATAGTCGAAGAACTCTGCAGCTACATTAAGTTGTACTGAATAAGAGATCTCTTCTAAAGACTTACCAACCTCATTTTCTAATGTAACAACAAGATTTTCTAGATTTTTACTAAGTACTTGATCTTTAAGGGCTAATATATTTTTGTATCTTTCTATAGTCTCATTTAATTTGATAAAACGAGCATGGATAAGTGCTTTTTGCTTATCCCTAACGATAGGCGCTCCAGGTTTGTCTATCCAATCTAGTACATCGTCCTGCACAGCTTTAAATTTATGATAACCAGCTCTCATAGCCTCTATTTTATTCTTACCAAGTGTTGGGTTAGAAAAACTACTAAAATCAAAAGAGTTCTTATTTCTTGTTAATGAAAAAATAGATATATGCTGCCCAGGTTGTATTTCACTTATTTCTGAATTTACTGCCTCTTCATCCATAGGGTATTCAAATTGCGCCATTATAATCTTTGGTGCATTAACCTTGAATCCCATTTTCTCTAACATATTTGAGTATAGGTTAGTTTGTCTAGAGTGCTTATTCCTTGTATTAAAAGAATCTATTTCTTTAGCGTCATACCCTTCTGCTCCTTTTCTTCTAGTCTTCATGTCTATAACAGTGAAGCTACCATCTTCTAATTCAGCTAAAATATCTATTTCACCAGCAACTAAAGGGCCATCATCCCATACTACAATATCTGCATGGAATTTCTTAACTTTTAGTTGGTCTGTTAAAAGTTGCTTAGCCTCTAACATACTTGTCTTTAAGCTTTCAAAAGCTGCTTTTGAAACAGGTTCTTTGTAATTATCTTTAAAAGTATTTATCTCATTCTCTGAAGGAGACTCCATAACTCCCTCTACATTAGACTCTCCTTTTTCATATCTAGCTATAGCCTCTATCTTGACAAATTCTGAAACTTCCTCAAAAGTAGCAGATTCTTCACTAAATATTCTTTTTGATAATTCATCAGCTATATTACCTATTCTAACTGCATTTCTAATTATCATTTTAGATGCATCTACATCAGACCCCAGGTAATTAGTGGACCTAAAGTATTCAACTGCTCCTCTTTTGTAAAAAAGGCCTTCTCTAGTATCTGCAGGAGAGAGTATTCCTTCTGCTTTAAGCTTTTCAATGTCTCCATTTATGAACTCTTTTGGGTCTGACATTAAAGGAGTTCTAGGAGCAATATTATTGGTGTCTTCTTCTCCTAAGTCTTCTAAATAATCTAAATAAGAATCATATGTTTCATTGTTTTTATCCAAATAGTTCAATTGGTAAAAAAACTTATTTTTATCATAGTCCAAATGGTAGGTTAGAGAGTCTTTATTCAAAGCTATAGTTTGTGCTGCTTGTATATAGAATCTCTTAGTATCCGGATTATAAGCTAGCTTGTTAGCTTTTGCCCAAGCATACACTTTTGACAAAGGGAAGTCTTCAGGAAAGTTAGCTACCCCTTTATAATCTACGTGTTGTAAAATCTCATAACTATCTTTACCTATATTATATAACTTATCTTTGGCTTTTATAGCATCTCTAGTGGCCATATCAGTTTTAACAATTATATCTCCTAATACAGTACCTTGCACCTCTATCCCTAAGTGGTCTGATAATATCTTTAGTATTAAATCAATGACTTTGTCATATAATGTTTTATCTTGATTTTCATCAGAAGGTATCTTAGCTAATTGTGTTTGGAACTCTTTGTTTGAAAGTGCCTCTGCAATAAACTCGTGTAAATTTGCCATACCATATTCGGCAATTCCAGCGTCTATAGCTTTTTGATATAGTGCTGTCATCTCAGCTCTATATTTAGCATTGCTATTTAATAACCCTACTGTAAGCATATGAGCTTTCTCATGTACATAGGTCTTAGCTAAGTTTTTAGTAAGCATTGTTTTATCCGCCCAAGCTATGCCTACAGCCATTGGGTTAACATTTATATTCCCAGCAGAAGCATTGCCCGCGTACCGCATCCCAACATCCGAAGACATAGTGGTTGTAAAATTAATATCCAAAGCACCTAAAGATGAATCTAACATCTTGTTAATAGTTATAAGCTCTTGCACTCCGGACTCTCTTACCGCTTCATTTAAAAGGGTTTCTTCAGTATATCCACTTTTTAAAGCAGTATCTACCTTCTTCTTTACCTCTTTAGCGTTTGAAACATAGTTAGATATATAAATAGGAAATTTACTTGGAAATGCCGCAGCTACTAAATCTATATTCTGATTGTCACTTAAATCATTAAGTAGATTAGCAAGGCCTTTATTGACTAGTTTTCCCCCTTCTTTCTTATTGGCTTCTTTTTCAAGAACCTTTGTGTTAGGAGTATAGCGTCCTTTCATATTCGCGCCGTCTCCTAATAAGAAAGCAGTTAAGTCATCTCCAGTAATTTCTATAGGCTCTCCGGCTTCATTATAAAACTGTTCTTCCTTTATACCAAGATATCTTTTATCTGCCTTGTCCTTTAGCCCTTTTTCTAAATCGTTAAACTGCTTAGCTTGTTGAATTTTCCCAGTTTTTTTACTTACACCAAGAACAGGTGTTGTGGTAGGAATCTCAACGCCATAATTTTGATAGAACTCTTGTCTAATTGCTTTGCTTGCTTTAGCTAGTTCTCCTTTTGCCTTCCTATTGGTTTTGTCGACCGTTAAATCACTTTTGACAATCCCCATTTGTTTAAGCACTTCTACCTTCTTCTCTATTATTAATGTACAACTCATTTCTTATATATTATTTACCCTACACAAGGGGTTGATTGCTCGCTATTATCTACTGGTGTTTTTAGTTTACTAACATTATAAATTAAATCTGTGTGAGGAATGCTCTTTTCTGCATTAGCCTCCGATATATACTCATTTGCACTTACAGCACTCCCTTTTTGAAGCTGTAATCCCCCAATTTGACTAGGCCACCTAGTATTGAAGAACTTTTGCTCAACTTGTTTTAAGAATACTGAATGATCTGTGTTATAGTAACTTCCATTCTTTACTTTGGCAACTGTCTCATATATAGCAACTTTTTGAACTATCTGTTTGTTGTCAGAATAAGTAGCTACTCCTAGTAATTTATGACCAAAGTCTGGGTTATCCATACCCTCTTCATGTTCGGTAGGTTGGTATTGTAAATACTTCTTAGCTGACTTGCCTAGTTTTAATACTCTAGACATAAGCCCCGGGTATCCTTCAATTGGCGTAAGCAATTCTTTAGTAGTAAATATCTCTGCACTAATCTTCTTATTTCTAAACAACTGGTCCTCAAAGCTTTCTAAATCTACAACAGAATTGTCTTTAATATATTCCTCTATTCCTTCCTCTATCAGAAACATAGGCGGAATAAGCTCTGCAAAATTCATAGGCCCTACAGCAAAGCCTGACTTCGCGTATGCTTCTTGTACTAAGAATCTACCTAACTTAGGTTCATTGTCTATTAGTAATTGCCAACTAGCAATCAAGCCGCTTTTCTCAGGGCTCTCTAAGTCTTTAACTCTATGCATCGATAGCTCTTCTCTTCCTTCTACGATGTCTGAGTTCAATTTACTTAGTATCTTATACTTACCTTTTAATTTGAATAACTCGTCTATATTGGTCTTTCTATCCACTTCTCTTTGTTCAAACTTATCATTCAAAGTTTCTATAGTATCTCCGAGCTCTGCTACTATAGGATTACCATTTAACGCAGGGAATCCAGATAGTGTAAATTTCTTAATCTCATCAAATAGTTTTTCTGCCTTATCTACAGAAGTTAATAAGCTTCCTGAAGTATTCATAGAAATACTATTTAGTATATTCTTATTTGCTTGTTGAAAACCAAAGAATATGGTTGGATTATTTTCTACAATACTATTAAAAAGACCTATCTGATTTCTATAGAAAGTCATTAACAATGTTTCATTACCTTCTTTGTCATAGAATTTATCAGTATATCCTTCTTGATTGGATGTTTCCATATCAGCAGCCATATCTATCTTGTTCTCTATCACAAGTGTATTTCCAGGGCTTTTCCCAAGACCAGTCTCACCTAGTTTAGAACTAGTAACCCCTGCATTGTATGCCCTAACTGTGGGAACCATCTCATCAAAGTGGCTAAGAATTATATATTGATTCTTTATAAAAGCAAGTTCTCTTCTTTGTGCTGGAGTAGCAGAATCACCAACTAGTAGCAATTCAAAATCTAATCCACTTAAAGAGTTATCAAAATCAGGCATTTTTTCATCCTTCTTTAAAGTTGCTTTTAATTCCTTAGTATACAACGTTCTAAGTGTATTTAACTGCTTTTTTCTAATCTCAAAACTAGACTTATTATCTATTATACCTTCCTTAAAACTCAAGGTAGAAACCATCTTCTTAATAACCGGCTGTTGGAACATAGCAAATATCTTAGCAGGATGTACTCCTCTTCTTAGAAGCATAGTCCCGTAAGCATTCATAACACTACCCCAATTGGCCTTTGTTATAAAAGCATCTTTGTTTGCTATATCTACAAATGCATTTGTCAATTCAGACAATACATCAGCTATTTTTCTCTTTTTAATGTCTACAGCACTTAAAGGAGATTTCCCCTCAGAGGCTCTATATGCATTTACATGTTTTAAATACTCCTGAGTTTCTTTTTTAGTAAGTGACTCACTGTACTCTAAATCTAACCTATTGTCTTTACTTCCCCAAGTCCCAGTTTTAATGTGTAATTTTATATCTTTCCCTTGTTGTCTAATATGATCACTCAAGGCGTTTACCATTTCTCCAATACCGGCTTGCCCTGCTTTAAGTGAGAACCTCGTCTCGATAGCTTCCACAGGATTAAATACCTGTAAACCATACGCAGCCTTCTTCTCTTCGAATGCTCTTATAGAAGTTTCTGTAGTATCATTATCAATACTAGTCATCATAGCATCATACAGTGCCGGAGTTTTTAATGCTTCAGAGAACAATCTAAAAGTATTGTTCTGCAACTTGGCCATTTTATCAGTATTGTCTAATTGCAGTCTTGTAAGGCCCATTTTTAGTGTAGGGGCCATAAAGAACATTTTATCAATATCAAAATCACTACCAGTTTTAGCAGTAATTTCTCCATACGCAATTACACTATCTCCCATTTCTTTAGGGAGTATACCAACTATTTCTAATATATCAGTAGAAGCTCTGGACTGTGTAGGAATACGATAACCTATTAATTCAAGAACATGTGGTGCACTTAGCATTTCTCTCAATGTCTTATCATCTAACTCAGTATAATTAGGGATTAATTCCTCAATCATTCCGTGTGGGACAAATACTTGCCCAGGTAATACTACGTTTCTACCTGTTTTTTCATCTACTTGTACTCTTGGTGGTTTTAGCGCACTAAAGTCATCAACCAACACTTTTATCCCGCTTTCAGAGTTAAGCTCTGGTTTACCAATTAGGTGGTCTGATATTTGGATATATGCTCCTCCAGATGTAAGTAAATTTACTCCAGACCTTTTTAAAGAGGCCATAAATGAAGACATGATTTGTTTCTCCATTGATGGGATACTGCTAGGACTATATTCCTTGCTTAATACTTCTAAAGCTTGTTCAGTACCCTTTCCATCTTTTTCTAAGTCTTGTATAATAGTTCTATAAAAAGAAGTTAAGTTTTTTATTTTAAAATCCTCTTCTATACCATATTTACTTTTAAATTGTTCTATTCCTTCATTAGACAAGTCCATTAAGCTTTGATCGATTGCGTCTGCAAGTTCATTACCGCTTTTACCATTAGGACTGATAGGCTTGTCTCCTAAATATCTTAATCCAGAAACTATTATTTTCTGTAGTTGTGTACCAATTTTATTATCATGCATTCCTTTTGTAGGTAGATCCTGTTGTAATCTCCAGTTTCTATTGTCCATTACTTGGATTGCATTTTTATGTGGTGCTAAAAAATTACCATTTTCATCAAATAATGGATTTGCTTTCTTAGCCCCGGCTTTTATACCTGTCTGTGCAATGGCTTCATCTACATTATTTGCTTCCATATAATTTAATAAAGCTTTCGCTTTTGGTAAATTCTCAACAAACTGTGGCAATAGTACTGCTTGAGAATACTTATTATAAACAACTCCACCGGTTTCTAGTGTAATTTTTTGATAAACCCCTTTTAACGGTTGAGCAGATATTATCTTTATTTCCTTCGCAGTTAACTTGTCTTCTTCAATAATAGGATTACCTTGCTTCATACTAGCCATCTGTCTTTTAATCTTAGCTATGACAGGAGCCTGTACGTTATTTATCTTTGCAGTTCTTTCAAGTAAAAATAACCATCTTTTTGGGGTTATCCAAGCTTGTGCATCTGTTCTATCTACTCCTTTATACGTATTAGACCATTCTTTATTCAATTTAGATAAAGCACTGTCAAATTCTTCTGTTTTGAAAGTAAACTGTCTGAAGTGAGTGTCTCCTTCAGTAATTCCGGTTATAACTGGTATACCATCTATATAAGTTCCTGGTACACGTTTTATATAATCCGCATTATGTTTATAATATTGAAGACTTCCTGTATGAAGCTTCATATATTCTATCTTAGAAATAATACTATTTAGTGCGTAGTCTCGAAACATAGCTTCCTTGGCTTCTGCTGCGTTGTTCTCATATTTAGCTAAATAGTATTTTATTGTTTCTCTGTCAAAGGATTTATTTTCGGCAGACAATTTAGTATTGTCAACTACTAAACCTAAGCCATTCTCTAAGTAGTATTTTTTTACTACTTCTATATTTTTTTGTAAAGTAGCTGTTATAATCCCGTCTACTTCTGGGACATTTTTTACTAGATTACTTAT
>Ga0196887_1001234_pt1 | contig 11247 bp, 11 predicted proteins | sample VirMetDEL_Mar_31_FD_169094 | JGI IMG/M metagenome (GOLD analysis project Ga0196887, IMG submission 169094) | Aqueous microbial communities from the Delaware River and Bay under freshwater to marine salinity gradient to study organic matter... | ecosystem: Environmental > Aquatic > Marine >... | reverse complement strand
GGACAGTGCCGAGGGTTAATCTTTTTCGCCGTTGGCCAATCTTTATGTTGGCAACACTGCCAACAATGGGCGTGCTGTCGTCGCTTGAAGTTGTGCTTGTACTACTGTCATATTGATACTTAAACCATTCGCCCTCGTACAACGCTTCGTTTGCATTCATACGCAAGCGCATAGGCACGTAGTACGCAGAGTCACCGCTAAGGCCTTGCACGGCATGCGTTGGTCCGTACAAGTTACCGGATAGACGTATCGTTCCGTTTGCAGTGGTCAATGGCGTTTGGCGCATGCTTAGGATGTCCAAACATGTCAAGTCACAAATGGGTGTGCTTAAGCTGGTGTAAATGCTGTTGCTCCACTCGCCTGTGGACTTTGTAAATGTGCCGTCATCATTAATAAGCCATACGCCCTGATTTGGGTTACTGTTTCCAATGCGGTCGGCAAGTATTGCTTGAGGTAGATCAAGGCTTTGTCTAGCGTTTGCCGCTGCATTTGTGCGCGTGTATGTAATGACGTCACCGTCAAACGTTGAGCCGCCGCGCGTTTGATATATGCTTGTCAGGTTGGCAAGCGCAAAAGATTGACCCAGTGTGGCGTCCGCGCTCGTTACGTCGTTATTGTTTTTGTCAAAGACTTTTATATCCCACTCGCCAATTTCAGTTGCGGCAACCGTTCCTAGGTCTACGTCCAAAGGTGGAAATGTGATTGTTACAGTACCAGTAAGGTGCGCGCCTGCGTGCCTGTCATAAACAGCAGTGTACTCCTGTATCTCGTTGCCTGTAGTTGTGTTATACGTTGGCGCTTGGTCATTAGGCGCAAAACAACTCATGTTTGCGCCGCTAGTGGTGTAAGTGTTGTTTATGATTGTTCCGGCTGTGTCGGTCATAGCTATCGTCGTGCGCTTGGCGTAGATGTCGCCGTGACGCACCTTAAAGCCTAGGCGCACCCTGCGCCCTCTGTCGCTTGACGCGCTAGTGCCATAACCTGTAAAGCTGACGACGTAGCTAAACGTTAAGCTGACAACGTCGTTGTCTTCTAGGACTGGCGCACTATTGGCGTATACAAATTGGCTTGTAATGTTGCCGCTTGCGTTTCCTGCTCCTACGCCGTTCCAATCAAAGGCGTGTCCTTCATAATCGTGAGTGTAGTTTACTTCTGACAGACTAGGCAGCGAACCAAACTCAAAGCCGGCTATCTTGGTTTTGTTGCCTGTGGTAATTGCAGTGCTTAAGCTGTACAAGTTGCCGCTTGTCTGCGTGACAAAGCCAGGTGTGTTAGCGCTGCTGTTGTTGGCGTTGTCGCCACTCTTAAAATATGCGTAAGCCGTCATACCCGCGTTGGCTTTTGCCACAGGTATAACCCACCATGCACCGTAAAACTGCATGAGTCTAGCTTGCAAGTTGGTAAGCATAGAAACTAGTACCTCCTTGCAGGTGTAATACTCCGCGTCACCGTTGTCTTTTACGTTGCGAAGTTTGGTATGATTGATTATAATTTTTCTTGTGTACGGTGCGCCGGTCATCTCCGCGTGTTGGACGTGGTCAGAGACATAGATAAAATTTTTGTCTGCCGCCCATGCATCCACGTGCCGCACCTTGCCTAGTATGCGACACAGCACTACAATTAGGTTGGTGGTGTCGGTATATTCCGACGTAGAACTATTCTTGTACAGCACCTCATCAAGTAAGCCAATGTCATCTGTGGCTTCTAGCGTAACAAGGTTTGGATCTTCGTCTTGAAACGTTATATCACAAAACAGGACACCCGACCAAAACAGTTCTTGAGATGCCGACGGACCGCGAAATACCTCAACACGAAAACGGCCTTCTTGTCCGGTCTGTATGTCGCTAAGAAAAGTTGCAATGCTGGCTGTGGTGCTGTACACCGGAATACTGCACGCGCTGCTCAGAATAGGCTCGTGTGTATTTCTTCCGCGTCCGTCCCAATCTAACTCGAAGCCTGGTGTGCCGAGTGTTAATGTGCCGACAGAAGACCCACTATAATCGCTGTCATAAAAGTCAAGGTTGTACTCTGTACCTACCTCGTCTTTAAACCCTGCTGTAAATCTCTTTGCCATTACTTTCCAAATCTTCGACGGCGACTGTAACTGCTGCGCTCCTCACTGAGTAGAAGGTCGCGTCCACGAATCGTCCCGGTTACGTTCACATTGCCACCGCCTACCATATTTTTTAGCTTGTCCAGCGGTGCGACCACCTCCGGGTTAATAGCCGACGTACCTGGACCCTCTCCGACCATAGCCAATGAAGCGCCCGAGAACATGCCTCCGTCGGCCATTTGAGGTATTCCAAACCCGCCGCCAAGGAAAGACCCTAGCCCACCTTTAACCGCTGCTGATCCCGGGAACAGAATACTAAGAGCAGCAAACGCGGCAAGCATTGCGGCTAGCTTTAATATCATTTGTTGAAGTAAGTTCAACATGAAGTCGCCAAAGCTCTTACCGCCTTCACGCAATGCGCTGAATGCTTGCATGAAAAAGCCCGGAAGTTTGTTAGCCGCGTAGTTGCCTAGCTCAACCATTGCATCAAGCGGCAACTTAACCGCTTCGGCTACGCCCTCCATGCTTGTCTTTAACTCATGGTTGGCCATGCTTGCCGCCATGATGTCGCTGGCCATTGTGCCTTGCAGCTCCTTGGCCATGCCCATGGTTAGCAACCGCGACTTCTCAACTGCGTGTAGCTTTTCCTTCTGCTTAGTTTCTTCTGTTACCGACGCGGGCGCTGTTGGTTCGGCTATTGGTGCGCTCACGGCGCCCGCCAATACGTTTTCGTTAAGCTGCACACCAGCCGCGCCGAGTTGCTCCACCATCTCCAACAACGGGCGCAGCATGTCCGCCTGTTGCTTTGCGCTTTCCATTGCGCCAGCCTTACCGCCAAACAGAAAGGCGAGGCCTGTCGTTTGTGTTGCGCTGCCTTTTATTGTGCCGATCAAGTTTCTAATTGACGCTTGCGCGTCAGCCATCTTTTGCTCGACGTCGTCGACGTTGTCTGTGGTGACTGACCCAAAGCCCTCCATGGCTTCTTCGGCTAGACCCAGCGCAGCGGCAACGTCAGAACCCGCCGCACCGCTTATGCCCTGTAGGCCTTCGGTTGCTTGTTTCAGCAGTCCACCGAACGCAGCAGACAAGCCCGACTTTTCCGCTGCCTTGCCCATCTCCAACCCGAGGTTGTCCATTAGCGTGGTCATGCGTCCCTCGACTGTCTGGCTGAGGTTCTCCATAGCGCCAGCGGCAAGACCGCCTTCTGCCGTCATGTTTGCCAACGCCGTGTTAAACTGCTCAACGCTAACCGCACCCGCGCCGAATTCCATATTCGCGTCGCCTGTCACGTTCTTAAGCTCACCAAAAATTGGAATACCACGTTCCGCTAATTGGTTGAGGTTCTCAAGCTCTACCTTACCCTTGGCTTGAACCTTAGCGAAGATGGCTGCAATGTCGTTTATGCTGTTTCCGCTACTCGCCGCAACGTCGCCAAGCATCTTCAACTCCTTCTGCAACTCGCTGCGCTTAGTGCCGACCGCTAACAATTGCCTGGCCGCGCTGCTCACCTCTTGCAATTGGAACGGCGTCTTCGCTGTGAATTCGTTTAGCTCCTTAACAATTGCGGCTGCTTTGTTTGCACCTCCGGCAATGCTTATAAAGCCCGTGCGCAACGTCTCCATCTCCGCGCCCTTCTTAATAAGAGCCGCGACGCCAGCAACTAGCGTAACGCCAATAGCGGCAGCGGCGTTCTTAGCCATGCCCGCAATCTCTCCAAAGTTCCTCTTGAAGTTGCCCTTAGTGCGGCGCAGGTCCGCGTTAAGTTTGGTCAAGCCTTTTTTGCTTAGACCGATAGTAACTTTTAGATCTTTAAGTAATGCCATTTGACCACGCTTTGAGTGTGTGTTCTAGGAGCTTGTTCGAACGCTTCTTCTTCTTCTCCTTCTTCTCCCACGGAAAGATAACAAGGTCGCGCGGCTTTATACTCTGTCCCTTCTTGCCGTGCGGTTGTAACATGATCGTGGCAAGCCAGCGCGTACGCTCCCACTCCATCTGTTGCTTTTGCTCTTCGTCCTTGGCGTTGCCTTGTGCGGCTGCGCAGAACTCAATAAACGTCATGTCGTAAAACACAGAAGGGCTGAACCGTAAACGGCCCAACCCTATCTGCATACAATCTTCGAAGGTTAGCGGTTCCGCTTCACCTTTTTTTTTCCGCGCCACCGCCCATGAGCTTGGTGATAGACGCGCCCAAAATCTCAAGGTCTTGAACCTCGATAAGTCCTAAGAAGTCGTCAAGCTCGTACTTGAATTCGACTCCCGCATGTTTCGCTCCGCTTTGTGCCATGAAGTACACAAACGAACCAACCTCTACAACGTCGTCGCCGAGGTTGCTAATGTCAATGTTTGCTTCGCGCTTGGCGTTAGCCAGAGCGCGCATGTCACAACGCAAACGAAACTCTTTGCCGCTAAGCTCAATCTGCATTACGCTTCAACAAATGCGATTGATCCCGACAGCTCAATTGTTGCGCTGTAAGTAACGTTGTCTTCTGTTCCGCCGCTGGCTTCGATAGAAGTAACAAATGCACTGGCGCAGGTAAAGTGGTTGTCGGCCGTAGCGTCCAAGCCAAAGATAATGGCGAACGAAGAACGCGCTGCAAAATGCGTCATCAAGGTAGCCACCGCTTGGCCTGTGGCCTCGTCAACCAAACCACTAACGCTGATGCTTCCGCTACGCGTAGACTCCAACAGCTCACGGAAACCGCTGCTGTCTTTGCTGGTTGTGTCGCGTGTCTCCATAGACAAGCTAATGCTTCCTTCGGTCTGGTCTGGCAATGCAGCACCACCGATTTTAAGTAAGTAGACGCTTCCGTTAATAATGCCGGCCATTATTCTTTTTCCTTTGTGTTGTTTGCGATGATCGCGTTGAACAACAGGTCAACGTAAGCGAAGACCCTGTCGTCTTTAATGCTTGGCGTAAGGTTTACGACAACCTTTGCGAAGGCCAGAAGCGCAATGAGCAACTCGGCCCAGTATTCCGTGATGAAATCCATAGAGGCAATTTACGAGGTTTGCCCTAATCGCAACGCACATCTAAACAATGTCGTCGTTCGGTATCCAACCTGCGGCGTCGGCTTCTTCCGTGGTCAACTGCGTTGAGCTTGACGGAATAAGATTGCCAAACAATACTGTCTGGCCTCGGTTAGCGTCAATGTAAAAGGACAGCATGTCTTTTTCTGCCTGTGACACTTCGGGCAACAAGGCCAACAAGTCAGTCAAATCCACATCAGGATGTACAGGCAACACGTCTGTCGTCTCTGCTAGTAGCGCAACTTGACCTGTCGTCGGGTGAATCATGCGCGCATACAAGTATTGTGTGTCATCGGCTAACTGCACGGACGCAGGTCTAACCAATCGCCACACCTCCTTGTCGAGAGCATCTGCACGATCCGAAGAGGTTAAACCATTTTGAGGTTCTACAGGTAGGTAAACCACGCTCATGTAATGCCGAAGTACGTTTGAATGTTTGTTTCGATATCTGCCCTGTCCGTTGATTCGTAAGTGTCGTATACGATAAACTCTTGAATTGTTCCGTCTACGCCTTGCGTGTTTCCTCCGGTTCGATACATAATGCTATTCTCGCCGGAACCTGGCACTCTATATCCGCCGGACCCGCCAGGGCTAGACGTTGGACTTGTGCCGTTCTCGCGATACTCTATAACTGGTTTTCCGCTTGCCTCAGTGGTGCCGTCGTACAAACTAGAATGCACGGCTTGACTCAGCAACTCAGTAGTGTTTGTAAACTTCCGGTAACGCTTATCGCCCGCAACGCCTTTCGCATCACTTATAGAAATATCACCGTAAACGCTTGTGCTTGAGGTACGACCTACGACACCGCGTTGCGTCTTGTATAAAGACCAAACGTTCTGGAACCCGCTTGTGTAACGTTGGTCGACATTGAACACAATAAACACAGAAGAAGCACCGTTCGTAGTGCGCAAGTTGCTAGATATTTTAAAGCCGACTCTACCGTTTTGCCCGTTTTGGTTGTAGACGCAGGCTTTGCCGCCGTCAGTGTAAACCGCGCTCCCGCTATAAATGCGCGGCTGTTGACTGGACGTAGTTTGCACCGCGTCCGTTCCGCTACCCGTACCGCCTGACGCATCCTGCCCATACCATTTGGATATGTAGCCTATACTAGACCCGCAATGCGTCGCCACTGCTGCCACGTCAATGTACCCACCGCTGTCAAATCCAATGTCCGTTTCTGCGCTATCTGAACTTCTGCGCACTCTCATACATGCACCTGTGTAGGCAGAATTTAAACGGCGCACGCTGTAAGCAGCAACAGCACCGGGATAGTCATCCAAGAATAGCGATGATGTCGAAGGCAACGTGAATCCGTTAATGTCCGCAATGCTTGCTTTGGCTACTCCGTTAACCTCAGCAAATTCGGTAGGAGTTACACCAATTAATTTAGACACTTCACCCATTACGCCAACTCAATAAATGTGTCGCTTGGATCAAAGTAAATTTGGCTACTGCCTAACGCATACCCAACGACCCGCACCACAGAACCCGACGCCGTAGGTATCGCGTTTGTTATGTCGCCCTGGGTCTCACTGACGTACAAGGTTTGGCCCGCTGTGAATGCTGAGAAGTTTGTGGACTGAATGACGCCCTCACGCAACAGACCGTCCGTGGCTTCGCTTGTACCTAGTGCCAACGCAATCAACCCTTCCGCCTTGCCGCTAACGTTGGCGTCAGTCTCGCCCCATCCGCCCGACGTGTATTGATACAAGTCCAGCGCGGTCAGTGTGGCGCTTCCAAACTTTAACACCTTGCCTTCGTGGTCGCCGTTGCTATACCCAGATGTCTTTGTGACAAACTCAACCTTCTGCCCGTCAAGCTCATTTGCTGCGGTTATGAATCCCGAATCGTTGGACAGTTGCGAGGTAGCCGTGGGTATGGTTGTATCACCTTCTAACGCCGTACCCGCTGACGTACCAAAGCCAGGGAAGGTAACCTTTGCCGTGTTCGCTGTTATTGCGCTTGCCTGTCCTGACGTGATGCCCGTCTTCGCGGTGTTGGCCGTAATGGCTGACGCTTGTCCGGCTGTTATGGTTGTGGTGTCACCAGCTAACGCGGTCGAGCTGGTTGTGCCAAGCTGCAACAATGCCGTGTCGCCCTCTAGCGCCGTACCTCCTGATGTGCCGAAGCCAGGGAAGGTCGTCTTTGCCGTGTTCGCTGTGATTGCACTCGCTTGTCCCGAAGTAATGCCTGTCTTTGCGGTGTTTGCTGTGATTGCGCTGGCTTGTCCCGAAGTAATACCTGTCTTTGCCGTGTTTGCCGTAATCGCGCTGGCTTGTCCTGACGTAATGCCCGTCTTGGCTGTGTTCGCAGTGATCGCGCTTGCTTGCCCGGAAGTAATACCTGTCTTTGCCGTGTTCGCTGTGATTGCACTCGCTTGTCCCGAAGTAATGCCCGTCTTCGCAGTGTTGGCTGCGATTGCGTCCGCCTGTTCCGAGGTTATACCCGTCTTGGCGGTGTTGGCGGTAATGGCTGACGCTTGGCCGGAAGTAATACCCGTCTTCGCGGTGTTCGCCGTAATCGCGCTTGCTTGGCCCGCTGTGATCGTGGTAGGCGTATTGTCAAGGTCGCCGTAATCAATGCCAGCCGTGGACCCGCTAAAGCTAATTGTTCCCGATGCGTTCGAGAAGCTGGCCGAACCCGAAAAGCGAACTTCAAGCGGGAACGTGGCAATGACGTTTCCGTTGGCTTGTCCTGCAATGCTTAACGCGGTTGTCTCGGTGTCGCTTGCGCCAGCAGCAACCGCAAACGTCAACGTGCCTGGGCTTGTCTGCTCTGCCTTGATTAGAGTCGCCGTACCGCCACGCAAAATGGCGTTGGTACTTGTCACCTTCAACGACGGCTTGGTGTTGTCTGACACGTCACTAAAAACGCCAAGCTCGTTTTGTGCTGAGCCTTTCAGGATTTGCAGAATGTTGGTCAAGTCGCCGTCGATGCTCAGGAACTTGCCGTAAATGGTTTGCGCCACTCCGCTTTGCACGTTGAGGTTTGTTCCGTACAATTCCACCGTGCCTGTCAAGCTGTTGACGCTTGTCACGCCGCTACTGCTGCCGCCCGTGTCTAGTGTGGCGGTGTTGCCGTTAATGGTTAAAGACCCATTGGATACAATAACCTTGTTGACCGCGCCCGTTGGCGTACCGTCTGCCTCTTCAATGGTCCAGCTATTGCCCGGAAACGTGGTGAGCGTTGTTGCGCTTCCTGTACGTTGCACGCGCGTGTTGTAAGTCTGCTCCAATACGTAGACGCGTTGATCGCTGTCAAACTGGATGTCGCTTGCGTCAAAGCTGATAGACTGCACCTGAACACCGCTAATGGTTCCGCTCTGCCTGTCGAGCGCACCACGCACGGCAATGCCCAAATCCATCACGGTCTCGTAGTCGTCGCCTACGCAATACAACTCCACGCGCGCCGTGTCAACTTTCGACGTGCTTGTCTTAGTGTCGCTGGGCGTAGTGTCCACCACAGTGTAAACCACAAACGGAGCGTCGGCGTCTTGTTGCGCAAGCTCCGGAAAAATGCGATCCGCGCAAATTGCACCGACTGCACTGCTGTCTTTGAGCAGCTTATAAATTGCCTTGCCTGTCTCCATTAGAGTTTGAACTTGTTAAACACCTTGCGGTATTGCATAATCATTAGACGCTCCATCATTGGACGCAAGCGTGCCAAAGCGGGCGCAATCTTATTGTAGGTTGGACTATCGACAGACCTTCTGCGGCCACCGATACCGCCGTCCTCCGTCCATTGTGCAAAGTAGCCGTCGTTACGTACCGCGCCGCCTTTACGCGGCCCAACAAATACGTTCACTCTGCTTCCGCGACTGTTGCGAACTCCAATTGAGCGCCGCAATGTGCCGCTTGGTACAGTCTTGACAACCACGCCTTCACCCTTGCGCGCGCGGCCATTGCCACCCGAGCCTTTGTACACCTTAAAATCTTCGCCGCTTCTTGGGATGGTCGGCTTCATTTTGCGCGACGCGAGCTGGCCAATCTTTCTGTTGCTTTGGCGCAGTTCCTTTGCCATCACTTTTGGAAACTGTCCGATGCGGCTAATTTGTTTCTCCAGCTCTTTAAGACCTTCAACTTTACCTACCATCCGTGCCTTGCTCTTTGCAGAAGATGCGCATGCCGTCGCGCCGTCCGATTTCTTCAAAGCCTAGCACCTGGTACTTCCGCGACTCAAATACGATTGTATCGTCTTGCGACATGCTCAACCCGCCGGGCGCGTCGGTTGGGTTTGGATGGCGCACAATGAAGTTTACCTTGCTTTGTGGGAATACCTGGTGGGCTTTGATAGTCTCGCCAGCGCTGCCCGCAAACCTTACTTCCGCCCACATGTCCGTATCGGTTGTGGTGCTTACGGTTGGCTGTCCATAGTCGTCTTGCGTCAAGGTCTCTTGGCGGTACGTGATCAACCTATCTCTGCGTCCTGCGTTCTTCATGGCTGATAGATAATGCGGAACGGATTGAGCAACGCCTCAAGCCCAAACTTCAAACGCGTAGTCATGGCGCCGATAACCTCTTCTTGCCTGTTCTCGTACAAGTCCGCGACAATCAATCGAATAGCTTGCAACACGGGCGCGGGCATGGTGGTGTAACCAGCCGTAAACGAAACGACGACAGGCATTAATGCGTAATCATACGTTTGCGGATAGTCGCGAAACGCAATGCGCGCTGGCCGCGTAATCTCATCCGAGAACCAATTGCTTGCGTCAAGTAGAGACAGCGCCGCGTAAGTCTTGGTGGCGGTCGTCTGATACTTCACCTCGGTGATCGCGGTAACTGGCCCGATAGGAATGTAGGAGTTGTAGAAGCCCGGTAAGTACCCGCGCGCGGTATAGCTGCCAAGCTTAATGTTACAATGTTCCTCTACCCAGCTAATCGCCGCCGAACGTAGCGCCGCAATCAAAGTGTCTTCGGCGGTGGTGGTCACGCGCATGTGTGCTTTCAAGTCGGCAACCGTAATGATTGTGTCTTGATCGACTGCGCTTCCGGTAATCTCTACTTGCATGCCCTAAAAATAAGAAAGCCCGACGTGGTGCCGGGCTTTCTCTGAATATGTAAACGACAACCAATCAGGCGTTGTCGTGGAAAGTGTACGCGGCTCCAGCGTGAAGCACAGCGGCGTCGGCGTAACGATGGATAGAAATCCGCACTTGATGGCTCAAGTCCATCGCGTAAGGATTCACAACAATGTCGAGGCCACCAAACAGACCGAGAACGGCAGCTTGATTTGGGTCGAACATAACAAGCGAGCCTTCCGCAGCAACACCGTTAGCTGGCAGCAAGTCCGTCACGGCGTATGGGTAACCCAACGCGTTAAAGTTGCCCGCGCTTGTGCGGTCGATGGCTGGGTTGACGTCTGCAACAATCGCGTCGTCGGAAAGCAAAGCGTGAGCAGTTGCGTCGGCAATCACCTTAACGTTGCGCAAGTCAACACCCGCAGCAATCAAAGCGGCTTCGCCAACAATCATTTGCGCGGCGCTCACTGGGTTAGTGTTGTCTCCGTCACCAGTTCCAAAGATGGTGTCAAACACAGTCTTGTCGATTTGACGATTCAACTGCGTAATCATGTCGTTGGTGATGAGCTGTTCAACAGCAGGTCCGCCCTGCATCATGAGTTGCTCGGTCACAGTGACAAATGCACCGTAACGCGTTGGTGTCAAGTTACGCGCGCCAACAGCAGAAGCTGCGCTTGAAACGTTTGCACCCTCAGCAGCAGAAGCAATAGTTGCGGCTGCGGTAACGATTGGCACGTTCACGTTGGAAGTAAGTCCATTGAGGACACGTCCACCCATAGACTCAAACAAGGTTGGAGCAGCCAAAGCAGCTACGCCAGCGGTCACGTTAGTACCGACAAAGCCAGGAGAGTTGGTTAAACCAGCACCGGCGCCAAACTCACCAGCGTCACCCAACGCACGCATTGCGCTTGCAGGGATAGAGAGTTGACCCTTGATATTCATGTTGGAACCGCGCGCCTCGCGCATGGCTTCCTCGGTGTACTCAGCAGCAACACCAGTCACGCGCTTGCCTTGTGACAAGTCACGGACAGCACCAGCCAAGTCGAACCGCTTGTTCATGCGGGCCATCTCGCGCTGCTCTGAGCGTGAACCCTCGCCAGCCAAGACCGCGCTTTCGGCAATCTTAGCGTCTTCGCGCTTGACCTTCAAT
>Ga0196887_1001232_pt1 | contig 11261 bp, 5 predicted proteins | sample VirMetDEL_Mar_31_FD_169094 | JGI IMG/M metagenome (GOLD analysis project Ga0196887, IMG submission 169094) | Aqueous microbial communities from the Delaware River and Bay under freshwater to marine salinity gradient to study organic matter... | ecosystem: Environmental > Aquatic > Marine >... | reverse complement strand
TGGTAGGGGTAATAAGAGCTCTTTATCAGTAGGTAGAGAGAATAATGGAATTACAGTTAGTGGTACAATCACAAGTGATTCTATTTCCACGAGTAGCTTAGGCGCAAATGCCAAATCTGCCATTGTTGATCTTATTTACCCAGTTGGTGCTATATATATGTCTATTGACTATACATCACCAGATACCTTGTTTGGAGGCTCTTGGACGAGAATCGCTCAAGGTAGGTTTCTGGTAGGAGTTGGAGGCAATTCAGGATCACAGGAGGATGGTAACGGTGATAGATATAAATTTAACGCTGGTCAAGATAACACACTTGATAATACACCACCAAATGCTCCACTAGGTGAGTATAATCATACTATATCTATAGATGAGATGCCAAGTCACACCCACGATATTGATGGTAATGATGACTTCGGATCCGGTCAGCCGCTAGCGGCACACGTATCTCCAGACGATTTTGAGGGCGATATAACCCGGACAGAATCTGCAGGTGGAGATAGTCCTCACAACAACATACCGCCATGGTTTGGAGCCTATATGTGGGAGAGAACAGCTTAATTTAATAATATGCCAGATATCGAAATCGTCAAACTAAAAATCAGGCGTGGTCCTGATTCTCAAAGAAAGCTCGTTAAATTAGAACAAGGCGAGCTTGGATATACTACTGATTATAGGCGAGTGTGGGTAGGTGACGGGCTTACTACCGGTGGTAATATTGTTGGTAATAAAATACACCCACCATCTACAAAAACAACCATTAATCGAGCTGCAGCCGGTGATATTGTATATGAAAATAATAAACTGTTTCAATTACTAGGTAATGATCCAACTCAAGTTGGTAATTGGTCGTTTATAGGCACGCAAATCGATTCTTCGTTCTTTAGCTATGATGGTAGTAATGAGCTCACTCTAAATAATAATAGTGTGACTAAGGCACAGCTTAATGCTGACGTCACCGCAGCAGGTGGTGCTATTTTAGGTGGAGCTGGTAGTGGTTTAAGTGTGAGTGTTGATGAGACTACAATTACAAAGGCCGCTAATACTCTCGAGGTGTTAACAGTTGATGAAAATCATATTAATACAACATCATTTGGAAACGGTATTTCTGGTGGTAGTGGTGATACTATATCTCTAGATGTTAATCCAGCACAATTTAGTTTCAGTGGAAATCAATTACAATCAATACCACAGCCAATCGCTGCAGGTAGTGTTGATGTACCTGCTCTTAGCGCAGCCAGTATTGGTGATGGTTTAAATATTGCAGGTGATAAGCTAAGAGCAGACGTTCGAGGTGGTGATGATAGTACAATCACACTTGATACCTTTAACGGTACAATGTCTCTAAGCTCTATAGGTGGTGGTAGTCTAAATACACTTGGAACATTAACATACGATCAATACGGGCGCGTAACTGATACACAGTCATCTATAACAACATCATTATGCGCTGAAGGTAATACAACATCCCATTTAAGCGCGTATAACGGATTTATAGGTCAAACGGTATATACTGATCAAACAATAATCGATGTACTATCTGGTACAAATACAGTAAGCTTATCATCGGCTGGATTCATTCAAGTCGATACATCTCTTGGAGTACTAGCAATTCCAGTGTTCTTACCACCAGCATAACAATTTTTTAAAATGGCAAATAAAATAGAAATCCTAGAAAACACTCTCTTAAAGCTTCTTGTAAGAAGGGGTAGTGATAATGACAGACAGCAGATTATTCTATCTGAAGGGGAAATTGGATTTACAACGGATACAGACCGACTGTATATTGGTGATGGCTCTACTTATGGTGGTATTATAGTAGGAAATAAGTTTTTAGGTAGTGACGGTGATCCAGGATCAGCGTTTCCAGATGCAGTTGAGGGTGATACTGCATATAACACAAACACTGGATCTTTATGCGCATACACAGGTGGTGGTAGCTGGGATTTAATTGGCTTAACTAATATTACAGCTGGCGCTACCGGTAGCTTCACAACAAACGACGGAAAGGCAGTTACAGTAACTAATGGCTTAATCACCAGTATAGTATAATGAGCCTACCAAGACCAGAACTCCGTACCTACTTCGATGAGGAGGAGCAGTAACGGATCTTCTACTGTTGCGAGCAGCTTACCTTCGACATGGATGGAGATGTGTTAGTGGTAGTGCCTCCGTTATTCCGCGGTGACGGTATAGTAATGTTTGAATGGACGTAAGTAAAAGAGTATATATGATTAAATATATACATGCTGTCAAAAGCGAGAGCTCATTACCTATTAGAGGAATTCACTGATTTTGTACTAGAAGATGATATCAGGGGTAGTATTGTTGTTAATGTTAAAGCAGATTACTATAATGTGGTTAATTATGAGCTTAGAAAGTTAGGGTATAGACTTATACACAAGTCGTTAATCAATAACACAAATACTTTTACTTTAGTTTTCACTGTTATCGAATAAATAAAGAAGAATGGATTATCCTACATCTTTACCCGTATCTGCTGCAGCTGTTAATATTAGTGATGGTGCCTTTTCACCGCTCTATGATATTGTGTGGTCAATTAAGTATGAGGTCATAAACTGGAACAGCTCTGATGATTATGGGTTGTGTTTCTTTTTACAGGATAATGGTGTCGAACTGTCTAGAGGTGGTAGGGGGATTGACTTAGGATATTCTGGTGATCCTGGAATTCCACCGGTATTTACAGCTAAGGGAATGTCAGGTGGGGTGTTGGGAGTTGGACTTGATACTCACGGTGTGTTCGCTGCCGAAACAACATGGCCAGGTGGTGTTTACCGTGATGGTCTATCTGCTGTAGAAATAAAAACAAACTCTATTACGTTAAGAGGTGGAGAATCTAGTAAATATGAGTATCTTAATACACACTATCAAATAGACGAGTTTAATTTACTGAGTGATGGTATTAAGATACTAAGAGCTAGATTAGGTAATTATGGTAGAACAATTTACCTAGACTATAGAGAGCCGGGTGATACTGATTTTGTTAACATATTAACCGAGCATGTAGATTTGGATATATCACTTGGTGATAGGTTTACACCTGGTGTATCGTTTGCAAAGCCCCTTACATCGTCTAACTCAAACCTAAACATAAAGGTACATACATTTCACATCGAAGGTAAGGAAACAGACCCTGATATATCTCAGCAACATCCAGAACCGCTCGAGCCTATTGAGGTGCTACCATATACTGGAGAGACTGCAGTAATACAAGATTTTCAAATTGCAGCTGCCACGGCACCTATTACTAACATAATTATGTGTAATCCACCGGATACAGGTAGTATTATAGTTACTAAGACGGTAGAGAGCGCAGGGCCTTATGAGGCTGGAGATGTACTAGATTACAAGATAGTGGTTAATAACGCTGGTGTGTTTACATTAACTGATGTGGTGTTAACAGATACAATAGCAGACAATTTAAGGCTTAACAGTGGTGGTGATCTTGAGTTGTTTAGTGGATCATCTTTATTACCAGGTGAAAGTAAAGAAGTAACGTATCAGTATTTGTTAGGTGTAGGTGATAGTGGTGGTAGTTTAATTAACACAGCAACAGTAACCTCAGCTCAGGGTATAATAGGTCAGAGTACATTAAGCTTGGTAATTAACGAGCTGCTAGATTTAGAGGTTGTTAAAAGTGTTAATGACTTTCAGGAGGTTTATGAGGTTGGTCAATATGTTGGATATAGTGTATCTGTAAGTAACCCTAATAATGTTACAATATCAGATATAACACTAACAGATTCACTATCCGGATCGAACTTTAATATACTTGGAGGTGATGTTGACTTGTTTACTAGTGGTGTATCTCTTACTAGTAATTCCTCAGCTGAGGTATTGTATGAGTATTTAATTGATGTAGCTGACGCTGGTATATTGACTAATGTAGTGTGTGTTAGTTCTGCAGAGTTTGATGAGGAAGTATGCAACGAAATAAGTGTATATATTGAGCCATTGAGTGCGTTAATATTAGCTAAGGAAGAGTCGTCGGTTGGGCCTTATACACTAGCTGGTGATACTATATCATATAGTATATCTGTAACTAACCCTAACACTGCTGCTGTACCTAATGTATATCTCACAGATTCTTTATCTGGTAATAACTTTAATAATGTTAGTGATCCTGATAACTTATTTACAGGTACAACAATACCAGCGCTATCCACATACGTTGTAACATACGATTATGATACCTCAAATGTAATTACAGTGATTAACACAGCAACAGTTACATGGCCTGTTAATAATAGTGCAACGGTTCAAGTAGCGGTAGATATGCAACCTGTAGGTCCAATATTTGCCTCTATAATTGACGAGTCGGACAGGGTCAGTCTAGCCGAAATTACAAATAGCTGGAATACCTTTAGATCTAAATACCCAACTGATCCATTCTGGTTGTTTGTTCCAGGATATCCAGGTAACACCCGGGTGGATATACCGGCAGTGTTTTTAAGTGATCCTAACGCCACGGTTCTTGACGCTGATGAGAACGTTGAAGAGGTCTGGTATGATACAATGGGACTATCTGCCTTTGGTCCGGGATCATCGGTGTGGTTCTGGTTTGACTCTAGTGGGTCGCTTCAAGGTTATAACGGTGAGTTTAATTCATCATATCAGCGCTTAGCTAATGATTGTGCGGCCGCAAATATAAGCTTAAATGTAACTCAAGATATATATGAGAATTGGGTTAAGTGGCACTCTGAACTCAATATTTGATTTTAATATATAGTATTTTTTGCTTAACCTATATTTCATATTAAATATATACAGTGAACAAGTCGCTATATAATAGTACAAGAGACCTGTATTTTCCTACTGCAGTCTATCCGGATACTCGCCGTACAATAAAGCAGTATAGATCTAATATCGAGCAAGGGTTTAGGATAAACAATATACTCGCTTTTGAGGATGTTCGTGATCAAAAGAATAACAATTTTAGTTTAAATTACATTACTAGACCTGACATGTTAACTAACTTTATTGAGTTAGATACATTAACTACTACACCTGAGGTTATTACCACTAAGCTGGAATTTTATAAGGATAGTACACAGCCATCACAATTTGTTTATATATATGATCAGGCAGATAGTGATACAGTTCGTGGAATAGGGGCTCAGATAGACGATACTAACTCCTTTATAAATAATTACTATTTTGAGCTTGATGTATTAGATGACTATCTTTTACGTGTTAAGCATAACGATGGTAAGTATGACTTCTTTTTAAACTGGGATATTGAAGAGGGTGAACGAGATATATTATTCTTTTTAAGGGAGACCACTACTATAGTTAATGATGGTAGGGAGGATAGTAGTATGTTTAGATATAATATTGATGAATTTGGGAGGGTTCATTTATTTAAGAGATATAACGACGACCTGTATGTACTCTCTCTCGTTGATAGTGGTCTTACAATGATACAGGTTCAATCCGCAGCCGGTCTTACTGTAGATGGTTCTAATACTATATATATCGACTATAATTTTGAGTCTATAAACGCAACACAAAACAATGATTTTATATCGTATAAGGCTAGATCACTTAATACATTGAGTATAAATTCAGATAAGAGTTTGTTTAACGAAAAGGGTCAGTATGTTTTTCACTGCGAGTATAATGATCAGGATGTTACTAGTAATCAAATTAAGTTTAACTTTTTCACATTAGATACAAACAGATCTGAATACAATTTTATTAAGAGAGGTACTAATATGACCTCTGGTCCGGATAATATACCTACATTTAAATATAAGACCTTTAACGCGTTTGATACTGGTGTGGATGAGGAGACCGGTAATGAGAAGTTATCTCTTGTATATACATTCTATGATAAGGATATATTTATACAGGATGGTGGAACAACCACCTTCACAGCACCACCGTCAATATACCCGTTTGAAAAGCTTAATATAAACGATACGACGTTTGTTAAAAACGGTGCATTTAGTGGACCATCGCCGCGGTTAGCTGATAAGATTTACATTAAGCAAACACAGGACGGTAGATATAAAAACGGTAGATATTTATGTACTTGGCTATCGTCTGATGATCCACGAACGCCGGGCGTTTGGGTTGATAGGTATTATTATCCGGATGTGATTTCAAAAGAAGAGGCTTTAAACGATATACCTAAATACATTACATCGTTTAGCGGTAATATAGATACGGAGGTAGCTTATAATGCTAAGCTAAGATCTAATATAAGTAGTGCTAAGTTTTTTGATAAAGTTAGTGATGCTGTTATAACTCCAAACTGCCTTATAAAGTATGAGAGGGTTGGTACTAGTGATATACTAGATGTGGTACAAAGCTCGTCTCCTATACTATCTGGTTTTAATAATAAGATAACATCTAGAGTGTTTAGGGTTACTGAAAATAGCAATATTACTGACTTAGGAAGTATTACAGAAAATATATGTAAAGAAGAACCAACGGATACACTAACTCTTGACGGTACTTTCTATACCAAGCTTGATGTGTATGAGAGTATTAATAGAGCAAAAGCTTTTACGGTTTCTTTTGATGCATATATCGATCCAAATAAAAAGTACGGCTTTGAGTTGCTAGGTAATAACTCAAATACAGGGTTTGGCCTGTTTCAGGATATGACGGTTACTCCGTTTTTACATATAGTGAGTGATAATTTGTTGTGTATTTATAATACCGATGGAGTTGCTTTAAATACTATTCAGTTTGATAGTACTATAAGGGACGTACTTAAACAATCGGCGTTACGAGATTATAATGTGGTATGTGTGGATGGTTCCGTGTATAGAGTTGATTTAAAGGGTAATAAGAAAAAACTTGAAAATGTAAACGTGGAGGGATATATTAGTGTGTGTATGGAGGAAGACTATATATACTTTCTAATGACTAATAATGTTGTTAAGAAGGTGGATCTTAACACGTTTGAAATAGTAGAGACACTCACATTAGGTGTAAGTGATGGTATTGCAGAGTTTGATGCTTATAAAAATATACTAAATTTATATTGGTATGAAGGTCTTATGGTGTATGATGGTGTTGTGTATCTATTACCAATGTGTGACAACAGCCTAGTATGGGAGACGGATGATATTGTGTTTTATACTATTAAGGGTGGTGATAGTAGGGATGATGGTACTGGTTATCTATATGAACAGTATTATCTAATAAAACATGATCTTAAAAAACAACCTGTCAAGTTTCTTAAGTCGGATTGCCCAATAACTGATATTGAAATAGAATATAAATCCCCTACTAATTCTATATTTATAGCTATAGATAATCAGATACATGAATATAATACAAATGGTGTTTTTATTAATATAGTTGATTATGACGGTGGGGATAGTGGAGAGATAGAGGAATTTGGCGCTGCCGGTGGCAGAATACTGGCTATCGATACAATAAACGAGTATATAGAGGGTGGTGTTAATACTAATCGAATAATACCGCTATTTGAAAATAGTGAGGGTGTATTAACTTTTGGGGAAGGTTCAACTATAACAACAGACGGTACAACTGCTATAACTGCTAGCGATTACGTGAGTACGCCTATTACAAACTATAATATCTTAAATCATATATATGATAGTACATCTTTAGACTTTAGGTTAACTCTTAGAAACTCACTTGACGAGGAATCCATAGAAAGAAGAGTTATAAGTTATGACACTACTAGGATAGACGCAGGCTATCATACATTTACATTTAGCTTCGATAGTGTACAGGGTAACGCGTCCTTATATGTTGATGGGCTGCTATATCAAAATGAAAGTTTTTATCCTGGAAAGTATAATATACATAATATATTCAGCGATGAACTGTTTATTGGATCCACTGGATTTGTTAATGGTTTAGATCTATCAACGTATTTAAAACAGCCTGGATATTATTATATAAACAATCTTACTATTAAAAATCTATACATATACGATACTGCTGCTTCCACCACACTTGCTTATGCGCTAGATTTATTAAATAGTAAGATAGATAAGTTAGTGTTATCGATACCACACGGGCAGAGAAACAATAAAGCCACTATAGAGAGGCTTTATAGGTTAGGTAGAAATAACTCATCTAAAAAAATAGACGTTGTTGTTAATAACTTCGGTATTACAGACAAGGATGTTTTAAATCAAATAAAGCTTAACATAATGAATGAGGCTGATAGTATTTTACCAGCTGGTGTTGATATTAACAATATAAAATTTAGTACATGATAGATTATTATTCATATAAGAAGATATACACTAGTGGTGATATGTTTACACTCTCAGGTGAAGATTTTGTAGGGTTAGCTCAATACAAAGATAATATAGTTACAGACGCTGATAGTGGTGGTATTTTAACTATTAAGCCTACACATAATACTGATTTATTCACATCAAAGATGTTCAAAGACAGAACAATTAGTGATTTAGATATATTATTACCTGTAGATGAGAGTGAGTGTCTTTTTGGTTTAAACGAAACACTTAATTATAATACATTAAAGTTTAAGTTAGATAATATTAGAACAAACAATACGTTTGTATACAGTCGCGTATTTATTGCGTCAAATAACCTACCTTTTGCGGATACGATAAAATATGCAGGACTGTCTGCTATATACGGTGATGAGTTTAATGTATATAATGTTAATAAAGCAACAAACGCGTTAACTAACGAAACTGTTAGTTTTGGTGATTCAGATAACTATAAAAATTTAGATAGTGTATTTGATATATCATCACAAGTGAATTATGATGATAGTGATAGTTTTGCGTTATTTTGTGTTACACCTTCTAGTTTTATATCTATTACCGCTAACGAAAACGAGCTTAATGTTGTAGAGGATAGTTCTTTGTATGACTCAACAACAGCAAATAGCTTAGAGTTTGGAGAAATAGGTGGTATTACATCAAATAATACTACCATGTTTATATCTGATAAGGGTAATAATACGGTTTTAAAATACGACATAACCGGTTATATAAATAATGATATTGCGTTAAGAAATCAGCGATATTTACAGGGTATATTAGGTGGTAGGGGTAATACAGATAGACGTACTAATTTTAAAGAGCCTACTGTTTTAGCGTGTAATGATAGGTATCTAGCCGTCTACGATAGTGGTAATAAGTGTATAAAGTTGTTTACTACGTTCTTCGAGTATGTAACAACATTAACTATTTTTAATTTACGAAAAGAAAGACAAGGAACCGAGACTTTTAATATGATGGAGTTTGATCCAGATTTTAAAACGCTATATGTTATAACTACTGATGGGGGTGGCGGTGTAATTCTTTATAGAATAGATGTAGAGACGAAAGAACTTGAAAGGGTTGTGTTGAATGAGAGTATTGGTGCTGGTAGAGTTAAGTCTATATCATTCTCCCAGGTTGACAGTAATTATTGGCAGTTTTGTACAGATAGCACTGTATATAAAAAATATAAAACCACACCAGAGGTTAGTGTTGGTTTTTATACACAAGGTAATTTATTTGATCCTATTAGAACTGTTGTTGATGATGCTACAGGTGAGGTGGTAGTGGTAAATAAATGGGATCTTCAAAATACAAAATTTAATAATTCAAACTTTTTATGGAACTTAGATTTAGGCTTAACGGATACAGTGCCGACTGATACAACAGACACGACTGTACAAAAAGATAGTAGGTTTAAGGGATTAAGTATTACTGCTGGTAGTAATGGGCAGGATAAGATAATATTACTAGCCAAGTCAAAGATATATTACTTTAATGAGCCGACAGCAACGGCTTATCAAAAGGTAATTAACAAGTTTAATTATGTTAATTATGGATCCGGTGGGTTCTCACTGAGCCCTAATGAGTATATACAGCCGGCTGTTATTAATTCAGAGATCTACAAAGTTGTATATGATTTACTGGTGATAAAGAATAATCTAGTCGGTAGGTTTTCAAGTAAGTATGAGAATGGTAGTGCAGTTTTACAAAAGTATAATTATAATATAGACCTTCAAAAGTTAAGTGAAGATAATATAGAGAACTACTTCATACACCACAACGAAGAGAGCATATTAGGAGCAATCAATCGCGTTTTTGGTGAAATATATACTATACAGTCTAGGCTGCTTAAGCTAACGGAGATTGATACTGGGGATATATTACAGGGTGGAGATATTTATATTAAGAGTGAGGATCCTGATTGCGCTGTACCGTTTTATATACCACCAAATATTAGTATATTAAAGGTGGTTACGTCGAGTACAGATACACCGTATATCCAAGGAGATGTGGTAACATATAAAGTTAGTATAACTAATACAGGAGGTGCCATGGCAAAGTTTGTATCTTTAATAGATAGTCAAGATAACATTAGTGTCACTAGTGACCCGCTGAATATATTTAACGTTGGTGTAAACATAACACCAGGGCAAGTATATGAAGTCACATATAATTATACAGTTACTGCAAATGATGCCAGTACCGGTAGATTAATTAACACAGCTACCGCCACATCACCTGAGGGTGGTAGCAGCTCCTCTACTGTTGAGGTGGCAACAGATGTAGGGCTCAGTTCGTTATTAGTAAATAAATCTGTAACATCATTAGGACCGTACGGTGTGGGTAGTGTTATCAGTTATAGTGTTAATATAATTAATAATGGCAACACAACTGCAGATAACATACGGTTGTTAGATTCTCTTGATCCAATAAATATAGTGTTAGATCCGTTAGATTTATTAAACGGAGAAGCTACATTATTACCCGGAGAGGAAACTACGATAACATATAACTATGTATCTGTAGTCAGTGACGGTGATACATTAGTAAACACAGCGACGGTTGAATCATCAATAGGTACGTTTAACTCACAAGATGTAGTTGTTGAAATTTCAACGTGCTCAGCTGGTATGGATGTGGCTTTCTTGTTTGACTTTACTGGCAGTATGACGGACATATTTAGTAGTGTGGTAAGCGGTGTAAATAGTCTTGTTAGTTCTATTAATAATCAATCAACTGGTAACTATAGGTTGTCGTTGATGACGGTTAATGGTGGTGGTCAAAGTAATCCTCTTTATGTGTTTAGCTCTAGCGGTGAGTCTGGTGACTTGCTCAATTCTGAAAAAGACGCTATATATTTAAGTTTACCTCTAGAACAACGGCTGATTGAAGACACTAATTATGATCTTTACTCATCTAATCGATATTTCACTTTTACTGCGTGGGAGATGTTTGGTGGTGTTAATAACGATATATCGTTTAAAGCTCAACTAAATCTATTATAT
>Ga0196887_1001229_pt1 | contig 11274 bp, 10 predicted proteins | sample VirMetDEL_Mar_31_FD_169094 | JGI IMG/M metagenome (GOLD analysis project Ga0196887, IMG submission 169094) | Aqueous microbial communities from the Delaware River and Bay under freshwater to marine salinity gradient to study organic matter... | ecosystem: Environmental > Aquatic > Marine >... | reverse complement strand
GAAGATTGCAGATAATGCAATGAGCCTACGTGTCCAAGCGAAGTGCTTGTCTGTCTTGCCAGCGTTACGTGCTTCCGTTACACCGCCAAGGAGTATCTTTTGTTGCTCTGCTTTGTTCTTAGCGTTCAGTCCTATCATAGACATAACCCCACCTAGCACGGTGGAGAAGAGCATTGTGATGAGTTCTAGGGGTAAGCCAAACATTAGGGTCTAGCCTTTGGACGAGGTGAGAACATTAATGCTTCAACACCTAGATCATTGCCATTAATGTCAATCCAACCATCAGGTGAAGAAGGTGCGTTTTTAGTCTTTATGGTTTTTAACAACGTTCCATCTTGGGTAAACAGCTTAATTTCCTTCCCTCTCTGCTCAATAAAAGAGACTTGCTCATCAATAGGAAGCAGGGTATTAGCCATCCGAGACCGTCTAGCCACAAGGCCTCTAACAGGTTTTTTGCTCTCTGTGTTATGTTTTGTTAACTCTAGTACATTGTCAGTTACTCTATCTTCAGGGGCTTTATTTGCTTCTGCTACCCATGCTTTGATACCAGACCACCCTAAAGACCCAGCGCCGCCATTCCATGCAATATCAAGTAAGCCTTTCTTAGCTTCCTCCGATAAAGTATCTATATCATATGCTTCTGCTACTTTTTTATTAAACTCATTAACTACGGCAGCTGTCCATTCTAAATCGGAGTTAAACAAGTTACGATCTATACCTTCTTTAGATACGTTTGAAGTGTCTACAGCAGCTTTAGCAAACTTAGCTGTGGCTTTACCAGCGGCGTCAATATACCCATTCTTCTTAAGCCATACGCCTCTTTTATCTCTGCTATCAGGTACATCTAAGCCATCTATCTTTAGACCTTTATCAGGTACAATACCATATGCAAGCGTTACGTTTTCCCAATCCTTGCCTATATGAGGCTCTAAACCCTCTACTGTTTCAAACTCTTTCATAACATCTCCTACAGTGCTACCGTAACGCTTAGAGACATCATCTATATTATTTAGTTCTGGTCTAGCTTTAGGGCGTGTCATAAGCCCTGCGTCAGAAGGCAATCCCATATCATCATCAAGCCCTGCGTCAGAAGGTAATCCCATAGCATCATCATCAAGGCCCATGTCTTCTGTCTCTGCAGTTACAGGTGCAGACTCCTGATCGTCTTTAGTAGATAACATTCCACCACTAGAAGTAAGAGACTGAGTAATACCCATGCTTTCACGGTACTTAGCGTTTTCCTCAGCAGACTGTTTAGCCAATTCTTCCATTGATACATCTTTATCTGTACGAGCCTCCATAGTTTTGCCTATAAGACTCTGTATAGAAGCCATTGCATCCCGTGCAGTATCCTCTAAGGCTTTACTTACCTTGCTTTGTGTCCTAGCCATTACACCCTGACGTTCATCACTCTTAGAAGAGATGCCCTCTGGTGTAGGTGCAGCATAGGCACTACGAATTGCTTCTACAATACTTTTATCTAATACGTTCATTTTATCCCAACCACTTCCCTAGTATAGCTTGAGTAGCAATAGCAGTAAGTTTACCTTTGCCTATGTTATCCTGCAATGCACTCTGTTCAGCTGCTGTAAGTTTAGCGATAGCAATGTTAGATGCACGATCTGATGCACTCTCAGACGCAGCAAATGCAAAGCTCATAAGGTCACGCTCACGCTGCCAAATCTGATCCATGTTAGATGCAGTCAACGCATTCATAGTCTTAGCGAAGTCTGAGTTACTCTGGTTCTGTGCTGCTGTATTGACTGTAGCTAGGTTCTGACGCCACTGAGCGTTAGACTGTGCTATCACAAGACCATTCTGTGCATTGAACAAGTCACGCTGTTGCTGGATCTCAGAGTTAAACTCACGCAGAGCATTAACACTATTCACGTTGAACTGATCCATAGCGTTTTGCTGAGAAGCATTAAACTGTGATGTCTGTGAGGATAGATTAGCAAAGAACTGATTGGTTTGGTTTTGACTGGAAGCGTTAAACTGCTTACCAGCGTTCTCTGCAGCCTGATCCGTAAACAAAGCTTGAATGTTCTGCTGTGACTTAAACATAGCAGTCTGTTGCTCATTAGCCAAGTTAGTCATGTCCATCTGCATGAAGTTCTGAGCATTCTGTACAGCAGACTGTTGACGGTTGTTGAGGTTCTGAGTGTCAAGCTGTGATAGTGCAGCAGCCTCAGCCATAACCATAGCCTGACGGTTGTTAAGATTACTCAGGTTCATCGTGTTGGCTGCACGAGAGTTCTCAAGAGCAATGTTCTGCTCAGCAGTGAAGTTCATATTAGCAATGTCACCAATACGTGCTGAGTTCTGTACACGTGATTGGAAGTCTTGGTCAAACTCCATACCCAAGAATGTTGCACGTTGTTGTGCAGCAAGCATAGCACGTTGCTGACGGTTAGACAGGTTCTGCCCTTCAAACTGTGCCTGTACCTGTGCATCCATCTGAGCGATAGGAAGTGCAGCCTCCATTGTAGCTTGAATGACAGCCTGACCAGCCATGCTAGACGCACCCAAGCCACGAGCAGAGAGTGTAGCCATAGCATTGCGCATAGAGCCAGCAGCCCATGCAGGTGTTTCACCACCCTCAAACTGTTGCATCAAGCCTTCTAGCTGTCCTGCTACAGTAGCTTGCTTAGATGGTGTAGCAGTAGCAGCTTGGATCTGCTCATTGAAGAGTGCAGCTTTCTCTGCATCAGCTACACCAGAGATAAGCTCACCAGCTTGGATCTCACGTGCTGCAGGAGAGTTAACCATAGTGGCTGTACCCTGAGCAGCTTCCATGCCAGTTACCGATGTAGTGAGCTGTTGTGCAGCCTGTACCTGTGCTTCTGGTGCTACTTGACCCTGTGCTGCAGTTAAGTCAGCAGTCTCAGCCTGTATTTGTTGGTAAGCAGGTGTGAAGTCTGCTTGACTAGCAGCAGTCATCATAGGCATCTGTGCTTGCTGTACAGTACCTACTTGCATTGCTTCAGCCATAGGAGCTACAGCTGTAGTTTGGCCTGCAGTAGGCGCAATAAAGTCTGCAGCCTCTGGTGTGATCTGAGCTACAGGTGCTTGGATGGGCTGCATGGTTTGTGATACAGCAGAGCGTTGCATTGCATCTAACTGTTCTTTGGTTAAGCCACCCTCATCAAAACCTCTACGAACACTGCCACCCTGAGACATAGCTACACCAATAGCGTTAAACTTAGCTCTCATGTTAGGACTAGCACTAGCAAAAGCATTAAGGTCTGCGTTAGTCTTAGGACCATTGTAACCATTCATACTAGCAATACGAAACTTAGCTTCAAGCATAGGATCTTTAGGCATACCTCCCTCAGCATAACCCTTAATGACACCGCCCTGTGCTTGACCCTGTACAGGGGTGTAGCCCGGAGGTACATACGTAAGAGGATTACCTGAAGCGTCTACTGTTACCGTCAGCTGTTGTCCAAACTGGTTAGCGTAAGTACGTTGACCACCAAAGCCTTTCTGTGATTGTGAGGTAAGGTTTGCTGTAGTAGTACCTGTGTAGTTAGGACGAACCTGTACAGATGTAGGTAATGCACTTGTACCAGCAGTCTGAAGAGGTGCTGCCATACTACCTGTCACAGGAGCTTGAGGGTATACACCAGTACCTGTAACGCCTGTAGTGACAGGTTGCCCTGTTATGGTTGTAGGAGTAGGGGTGTAGGGGGTTTGCGTTACGGGTACTGCTGCAGGTGTTACTACGGGTACTGCTGCAGCTGCTTGAGGTGCTTCTTGATAGCCTGCACCAGGAACTGCTACATTAGTTGTGCCAGGAGTTACAGCTTGTGGTGCTTGAATAGTTTGTTCTACTACCCCTAAAGCTGCGTCTTCTTCTTCTGCCGACTTAGGTTTCAAAGTTGATTCTGATAGACCTGTAATAAATGAAGACGCATCAAAGTCGTACTGTTCACTGAATCTTTTAAAAGGGGCTATAAAGGCCTCTCCCATAGATGTCAACTCATCTAGCTTTACTTGCCTTTCTTGCGTCTGAGTAACTAATCTCTTGGAACGAGTAAGGTCTTCTTGAGCTTGTGCTCTTTCTTTAGGGGTTGAAGCGGGGTCAGCTATAATACCTTGGTAAACTGTCTGCGCTTCGTTTGCCGTCTGTATGGTCTGATTGTATGATGTAGTAACACCGTTTACCCAACTGCTGTCACTTACACCGTATGTACTAAGGTTGTGACTTATCTGGGTAGGGCCTGTACCTGCACCCCTTAAAACTGTACCATTACCTCCTACGAGCATAAGAGAGCCATTTACGTCTTTAACTGTAACGCCTCCATGCATGGCATTAGTGGCTGCTCTTGTACGGGCAATAATCTCTGCGCCTGATGTAGCACCAGAAAGGATAGCATTCCAATTACGGGTATCGGTATTAGACCCTACCGAACCGTATAAAAGGTCGGATGCAGTAGAGAAATCCACACCTGTGGCATCCATCAACTCTTTAAGGTCGGGTTTAGCACTCACACCGGGAGTATTAGTGGCGAAGGACTGTCCCTGCAGCGCAGCTAAAGACTCATTAGCTGGACCCGTACTACCATTAGTGACGGAATCAGGAACGTTTGTTGCTGACTTTGTTTGCCATTTGCCGTCCTCAACGTAAGACATAAGGCCAGTCGCTGGGCTATAGACGCCACCTTTATCAATCGCTTCCGCATAATCCATGTTATTCTACCTTTACTTATCCATTGTCATGTATACTGCGCCTGCGATAAACGTCAGTACGGCGACAGTGGTTACTTTTATTGCTGTTGTCCAGATAGACCTACGTGTATCACGCCAAGCTTCTAACAAGCTACGCATCTCTGTAATGTCTTTGTGTGCATCATTATCAAGTAAGCCGATAGAGCGCAGGGCTTCTTTAGCACCACGTCTAGCTGCACGATCAAGCATTTCTTCTAACTCATCATGTGAGATCTTTACTTCACTCATAGTTTAACTCATTTTAGCTGGAATGTCAAGGATTACTATGGCTTAGTAGGCCAGTCAGCCTCAGATAAGTTAGGCCAGTTAGCATGAGTTGTAATGTCACGTAGAGCCTGACGGTAGGTAGCCCATGCTGTAGTATCTACAGGTGCATCAGCTACTTGTGTCCAGTCTGATTGAGCCAAGAGACCGTCACGGTTTGCACGGTTAGACGCAGCAATGCCATCATCATACTCCTGAACTTCCTCAGCAGTCTTGCTTGATGTTGTCCATCCGATTGTCCAGTTGCCACTCACCAGTGTTGGTTGCGCCTCTTGCTCAACCTTCTGAGTGCGATGATCAATGTCGGGCCGATCTGTGAATGTCACAGGGTAAACGCCGTAGCTCGACAAGATTTCATCAGGAACTTGCTTAGGGAAAGATGTGTTAGAGTTATCACGGCGTAGTTGCCCTACTGAATAGGGGTATGTATCTACATTACCGTTTGTTACTTTTACAAGCATTTTGATTTCCTTATATTAAGTTGTTACGTCCCAGACGTAGGTTGTTGGGTCTGTCTCAGTCCCGAAACTTGTGCCGCCGTCTGTAAGTGTACCAGTAGTATTAGCAGGCCGGCTTGTAGTTATCATAGGCAGTGTGTTTGTTGCTTGAGTCCAGGTGAATTGGTTATAAAGAGGATGTGCAGCGTCTAATGTGTCATAATCAAGGATAGAAAAATCATCAAGAGTTCCACCTACACCCAAGTCATCAACTGGCAGTTTAATAATAAAAGGTGTGCCATCCTGTGTTCCACTAAGGTAAATAAATTCATCATCTACAGCAGTATCGTGAATAGTAGATTGTGAATTGGTTGGATTTTGTCTTTCCAGTATATAATGATAGTTTAAACTTCCATTTATTAGGTTCACAGACATCACATGAATATGATCATAGTACACGGATGAGTCTAGAGTACTTATATTATACGCAATGTACAAAGTATCGTCTTTTACCACTGTATAATTGTGATTGGGTTGAGTTCCACCGCTTTGTATTGGTCCATTTTTTCCAGGGAACCCATACTGATACCCTACAGTGTTGGTTAAGGGGTCCATCGAAAGCAAGCATAGCCCGGTTATGGAGCTACCCCCAAAGATTGGAGTTGCGCTATCTTGGCAATTAGCAAATAAAAGAAACTTACCATCATACCAATTTACATCCACTATTCTAGTTGGTCTTCGGTAATCTTCTGAAGTTTGAATTTTATAAGTGGTTCCACTGTGACTTGTAAGAAACCTAACAATGTAGCGCATAGCAAGGCCGTCATTTAAGTTTAATCTTAGCCCAATTGCACTTGATTGATCTGCATTTACACTACCGAATGGCGAGGTCGTTGAAGGGGAAAACCCGTGAACTGAAAAAACGACTATTTGAGAACCTTGTCCAGTTTCTCTATGACGCCAAGTACTTGAAACTGACCCAGAGCCGACATCAAGGGATACAAGATCACTTGCTCTAAACCTAAGCTGCGACATGCCAGGAGCACTAGAAACATTACCTACACTCCTGTAGCTAGTTCCAAACAAATATAGATCACCTGTTGAGGTATCTTCGTCTAATGAACTAGGGGCTATTTGATGTGAACTATCATAAACAAGGCGATTTTTTTGTAGGACACCAGAGGTGTTGTATACCCTTATATTACTACTGTTGTGTTGAGGATAACCTGAATTGGTATAACGACCATCAATTGCAACATTACCGTCCGATAAAAGTATAAGGTTGGTTGGAAAGTAGTTGGTAGAAGCTAAAGAATTGGCTATTTCTACATCCCATTGTAAGTCACCGTCACTATTAAATTTTGTAAGAACTGCTGTATCTGGGGACGGTGTAGAATTATAACAAACAGAGTATATGTTTCCGTCAGTATCAACAGCACTTTTAATAGTGTTGGAGTTGAAGGATGTAGTCTTTACAATAAAACCACCACCACCAGCATTACCAGCCGCAGCCTGCAGCATTTTCTTTTTAGTCGCCATGTCTATAGCTCCTTATGCTGGCGTTGCGATTGCTTGACCTGCCGTGAAGCCGTACCAAGTTGTGCCACCGTCACGGGTGGAGAATACGAATACATCCACAGCAGAAGCATCAGCAGTCAGCGTTGGCGCTGTAGCTGCAGGGAAGTCAACGCTTGCAGGCCATGTAACTGTGTAGCCAGAAGCACCTGCATCTTGGATAATCTCAATCGACATGGTGTAAGCTATGCCACTTGCTGGTGGGTTGTTAAAGCCTAGAGTGGTACTCTCTGTAAGCACATGGCTGAACGTGTTACCTGCCTCACAGTCAATCACACTTGCACCACCTGTAGATGTAATAGCAGCATAGGTTTCATTGTAGCTGTCAACTACAAGTTCACCTGTGATGTTGATGTCACCAGTATAAGTAGGAGTTACCTTAGCATCTAGTTGAGTTTGTATTGCTGAGGTAACACCATCAACGTAGTTTAACTCTACAGCAGTAGCGGTTACATCTGATAAAATATTAGTAGGAATCCACTTAGTCGCAGTACCGTCATATGTCCACGTTTTACCCCCGTAGGAGTATGTATCACCGTTGGTAGGTGAGCCTGGAAAGTTAATAGCCATTATTGAATACCCTTAGTTTGTTGACACGTTGCCATCACTGCTTGCTAAATCCACTAGCGTACTAGGGAATGCACGTCCTTCACCCCAAACGATACGCACCGCACCACCACCGCCTCTTTTTCCTGCGGGGTTTGCGGCTGCACCGCCACCATATGTACCACCGTTAGCACTTGCACCACCATTAGTACCGCCTGAACCGCCAGCACTTGCTGTTGTTCCGCTTGGACCTTCACCGTAAATACCTACACCGCCGCCTGAGTTGTATGCCCATGTACCACTTGCGCCACCACCACCTGAACCTGCTGAATGGTTTGCACCAGCATACGCATAGTTACCGCCATTGCCAGAATATCCACCAGCACCTGTGCCTGTGTAACCACCTCCATTACCTAGGTGCCTACCACCATCACCCCCGCCATCGGTGTCACCAGAGCGAGTAGCGGCTGTAGTTGTTCCGTTGCCTATTCTTGCTGGCCCACCATTAGCAGTTGTATGGTTAGCACCACCAACGTCACGGAAATAGCTGGACTCCCCAGCGTTACCACCTTGACCGCCACCACGGCTTGTACCACCTAGACCAGCCCTGACTTCGTAAGAGGCTCCAGGCGTAACCGCTCTATTGTTTTTATACCCTAGAGCACCGCCTGTTGTACCGCCGCCAGCACCAACAACAACAATAGATACGCTGGTCACTCCAGCAGGGGCAACCCAAGTGTACGTACCGGGTGCAGTATAGGAATGTTCGCCTACAGGTACGATGCTTGAGATAGCGTCATGTACTTCTTCAAGTTTCCAGATACCAGAGTTATTCTTAGCACCAGTAGTGGAAGTTGAATCTGCATCAGTGTCAAGGTAGCTTCTAGTAGGCTCAAGGAGAGTACTACGCATAGTACCACCATTCTTCCTACGCCATCTTCTAACTAGCCTAGCATAAAAGCTGTAATTACGATAAGACATTTATGCTATCCTTAGCTGATAACCTCATAAGAACATACCGCCTCTAAGTCACCTGCAGCAGAAGCTGTACAACGAATAGAGTCACCCTCTTCTAGGTATACAGACGTGTCTTTAGAAAGTACTACTAAAGTAGAGTCTGCAGGTACACTTACAGTAGAAGCTAACCTGTAGGCTACAGAACCTCTAAATAGGTCTACTGTAACATCTGCTGCGCTTGTACCGTCTACGTTAGCTACAATAATTGAGTTAATCTTGTATACTTGACCAGAAGCTGCAGAGTTAGTAGTAATAGCTGTAGCGGATGTACCTACTATTTGTACGTCTGTCTTAGCTGTAATAGTAGTTGTGTTAACGATGTTTGGTGCTGTCATTTCTTAATTCCCTTTTATCCGAAGATCATAGCTAATGCTATAGTTTTACCTGCTGAGATACTAGTGCCGTCTGCGCCATCCGTACCGTCTACACCCGCAGGTCCACGAGGGCCAGACACAACAATCCACTGCAACGTGTCTCCATCGTTTAAGTAGATAGCCAAGCTTCCGTCTTCAGTACTAAGCCAAAGATCACCTGCACTAGGTGAGACAGGAGCGGTAGCAGAAGTCGTAACAATATTAATACCACTTACTTCTGCTGCAGTAATAACGCCATCATTAAGTATACCTGCTGCGGCTACTGTATCGGCTAGTGTACGTGCTATAGACATTAGTATAATCCTTTTATGTCGTCATTTCTATAAGCTCTTCAGTCAGCCCAGCGGGTGCATCAGTTAGAACAGCGGCAGCATCAGTTAGAACAGCGGCAGCATCAGTTAGCCCAGCAGCGGCATCTGGCAACCCAGCAGCAGCATCAGTCAGCACAGCTTCGGCGTATGTAAATACTCCATACGTCCCTTCAAGGGAGCCATCACTGGGGAGTTTAGCTATTAGGATGTCATTGCCTCCAGCACCGTCTGCATCTGTTCGACCTACAACAATGATGTTATTTGAGGAGTCTATGGCTACATCCTCCCCCACTTCTTGACCAGTACTACCAAGAGTCCTATCCCACTGTAAGACACCAGAAGAGTTGTATTGAGCTATTAGGAAGTCATTGCTACCAGCACCGTCTGAATCAGTCCTACCTGCAATGACAATGTTATCGGAGGAGTCTATGGCTACGCCATAGCCTATTTCATAGCCAGTACCTCCAAGAACCCTATCCCACTGTAAAACACCAGAAGAGTTGTACTTAGCTATGAAGGCGTCATTGCTACCAGCACCCGCCGCTGGAGTAGTGCCTACAATGATAATGTTATCGGAGGAGTCCACAGCTACATCATAACCTATTTCATTGTGACTAGCATTGATGCCATAAACCCTATCCCACTGTAAAACACCAGAAGAGTTGTACTTAGCGACTAGAACGTCATAAAAATTGCCGTCTGAATTAGATTGGCCTACAACAATGATGTTGTCTGAGGAGTCTATGGCTACGTCATTCGCAATGTCAGTGCCAGTACCGCCCAGAGTTTTATCCCACTGTAGAACACCCGAGGGGTTGTACTTAGCGATTAGGAAGTCTGCACCTCCAGCACCATCTGAACTACATCGCCCTGCAATAATAATGTTATCAGAGGAGTCTATGGTTACGCCATTCGCATAATCGCTGGAAGTACCCCCAAGAGTCCTATCCCACTGTAAAACGCCAGAAGAGTTGTACTTAGCAATTAGAACATCGGCGCTACCAGCACCGTCTGAATCAGTCTGACCTGCAACGATGATGTTATCTGAAGAGTCCGTGGCTACGCTATAGGCTAATTCAGTTGCAGTACCTCCCAGAGTCCTATCCCATTGTAAGATACCAGAAGAATCGTACTTAGCTATTAAAACGTCAATGCCTCCAGCACCAGCCGTATCGGTATAGCCTACAACGATGATGTTATCTGAAGAGTCTGTGACTACGCCATTCGCAATCTCAGTACCAGTACCTCCCAATAAGCTAATCCAGTAGCTGTCACCACCAGCGTTACCAGCAGCGGCTAAGTTCATTAAGCGTGAAATATTACTCATACAAGATTACCCCGCCGCATCAATAGCAAGCGCACCGTACCAAGTTGTGCCACCGTCTGTTGTCGTGAACACAAGCACATCAGTCTCACCACTTGCAGGTGCATCAGGGGCAGTAGCAGCAGCAAAGTCTACAGAAGCTGGGTAGGTTATTGTGTGAGTACCACCAGCAGTAAGACGAAGCATAAAGCCGTAAGCTGTGCCGCTTGCAGGTGGATTGCTAAAGGTGAACGTAGTGTTCTGATCTGTCGTAAGAGCAAACACGTTGCCCGTCTCACAGTCTACATCTACGGTAGCAGCAGCAGTGAGAGTTACGAAAGTCTCATTGTAGCTGTCAGCTATAAGCTCACCAGTAATGTCTGTGTCGCCAGTAATATCCAGACTACCAGTAATGTCTACGTTACCCGTGTAAGTAGGTGTCATCTTAGCATCAAGCTGCGTCTGGATAGCAGAAGTAACACCGTCCAAGTAGCCTACTTCTGTAGCGTCTACTGCGGCAGGCCATGCAGGCAAGTTAGCGTCATAGGTTTGAACAGTGACACCTATATCAGCATCTTTAAGGATAGTTGCATCAATAGGCTCATATCGTGCATCAGCCTGTGCCTTAGTGTATGTATCAGCTACAGCGAATGTACCATACGCTACGATGTCTACAATATCACCTGCAGTAGCACCTGTAGTCAGTACTACAGAAG
>Ga0196887_1001228_pt1 | contig 11276 bp, 6 predicted proteins | sample VirMetDEL_Mar_31_FD_169094 | JGI IMG/M metagenome (GOLD analysis project Ga0196887, IMG submission 169094) | Aqueous microbial communities from the Delaware River and Bay under freshwater to marine salinity gradient to study organic matter... | ecosystem: Environmental > Aquatic > Marine >... | reverse complement strand
CCTCCTCCTTTGGCTGTAAACTTTTTACTTACCACAACATCAGGCTGAGCTGAAAATGTCCCTTTATAGCCTTCATATTTGGTTTTAACTTTACGTCTTCTACCTGTTTCGTCTGTATATTTTTCTTTAACAATTTTTTTGTTACCTCTGGTAATAACCACTTTTTTATAACCAGGGTCCACTGCTTCATTTATAGGGTCATATCCCTTTTCTACAGTTCTTTTTTTAACAGGTGATTCGTGGCCGTAACCTTTTTTCTTTAAAGCTAAATGTTCTTTTTTAGTTTCAGCAACCTCTTCTGTGCCACTTTTGCTATACATGCTGTGCTCCTCAAACTTGTTTGGAGACCCTATGATGTAGCCGTTGTTTCCTTTAATCCCTAAGCCCTGAGGACCCATTCCTTTTGTTCTCATACCCACATGTTTGTTATGTTTTCGTATTCTGTTTTTGCATCAAAGCAGGGGCAAGCTTTGCTAGCGAATTCATTATGGCCGTGTATTGTGACTTCTGGATACGCTATTTTAAAATACTCTAGCATATCTACTAAAGCATCTTTTTGCTCTTCAGTCCTTGTATCTTTAGCTTTAAAATTAACTTTATCAATTCCTCCAACATAAGCAATACCAATAGATTCTTTATTATGACCTCTGGTATGAGCTCCTGGCTTTTCAACAGGTCTTCCCGCGTGCACAGAGCCATCTAGATAGATTAGGAAATGATATCCAATATCAGACCAACCTCTATCTAAATGCCATCGTCTAACGTCTTCTACGGTAGTATGCCTACCTTCAGGTGTTGCTGTGCAGTGAACAATAACTTTATTTATCTTTCTCATCTTTTACTTTAAACCATTTAGTAATTGTATACCCAATAGTTACGGCAAGTAGTATTATTTTTAACCAATCCTCTATTTGGGTAAATGTAGTAACCCCTAAAGTGCTTCCGTTAATTGCGTATATTTTAATTTCGCTAATGCTCATTTTTTATTTTTATTTGTTTAATTTTTCATAAGCATTTCCATGTTTAAGGAATCTTTTATTGCTTTATTTTTTTTCCTGGTGGTTGATCCTTCTTTAGAGCTTTTTCTTTTTTTAATTAACTCATTGTAATCTTCAAGGGCTTTTTCCTCCTTTGTCAACAATGAACGCCTTAGTTTTTCAGCCGCCGCTTTTTCTGCAGCGTTTTTATCTCTAGTAGCTTTTGCTTTAGCTTCACCTTCTAACTTTTTTTGAGCACCTTCAGTTTCGGCATTGGGATCAACTATACCCAGCTCCCAGTCTTGCCAGCCTAAAGATGAAGCAACGCGCTGCCAGACTTCCAAATCAGAATCCATGGCGTTTTTCATATTTTTTGCTTTAATAATCAATCTATCTAAAGGTATATTAGTTATTGCTGTGGTGCCTCTTGCTGCTGCTAATAACGCAGGGTTATTTAGAGCTAATCCTCTATTTTCAATTTCCCATTTATTGTAGTCAAAAGCAGCTCCTGCTTGGCGAAGCTTCGTAAATTTAGCAGAAATTGGAGGTGATATTTGCAATGGTTCTCTTGATAAATCGGCAAAATCAGGTCTTTCGTCATTAGCATATTTTTTATATTTAGCCAACCCTTTAATAATTAGGTTTTTAGCCATAGCTAATGTAGCTCCTCCAATACCACCGCCTCCTCTAAGGACACTATCAAGCGAGCTATTTGCCATTTCAAACGCTTTCTTTTTATTTTTATCAGCTTCTGCTTGGTTTTTTGCTTCATCATCATCATCATCACCAAAGAGCATTGAAAATAATCCTTTTTGCAAAAATGAAAAATATAAATTCTGAACAAAACCATAATACAATATTTTTGATATATTGGTTTTAGGGTCTCCTCTTCCGTTAGATAAATCTAAAGCAGCTTTTTTAGTTAACCTAGCATACTGAGCAGGCGTGTTTGCAAACGCTAAAAATAACCTACCTAAGTTACTAGATTGTTGCATACTAATTTTGTCTGTTCTTGAGGACTGCTGATTGTCTTCTGAAATTTCCATAAAGTCAGCCATAGCTTTTTCTTTAGCCTGCTCTTCTGTATATAGCTTATTGCCATCGGCATCAGTTTCTTTAGAATAGGTTTTAAATCTGTTTCTAAAAAACGTAGCACCTCCAGAAGCAATAGCAAAACTATCTCCGTATTGTGTTAATACAAAACCTTTCTGACCAAGTAAACCAATAAACGCCGTCACTTTATTATCAGATTTTGCAGCCTCCGCTAGCTCTGACTCTGTTACATTTATTTTTAATCCACTTCTACGATTTCTTAAATAGTCAGAGTTTAATAAATCTACTACATCTCTCCAGTATTTCGGCTGATTTGCAAACGCTTGAGCAGCTTTAAGTGGATTGTTATCTGTCCAGTTTATAAAGTTTATGTTAGATAGTTGCTGTAATAATGCAGACTTTGTGTTTAAAGCCATAATAGCAGCCACAGATCCATTTAAATAGTCTAACAAAGCATTTTCTATACGGCTGTTGCCTTTTGCTCTGTTACGACCTGTTTTCATACGCTGAAGCATGTTATTTAATGCTTCTATATATTTAGGACCAAAAGCAGCTTCTAGTTTTGCTTTGTTGTCTGGTGAAAACATTTCATCTACGTTCGCTTGCCAAGTTTTTAAATGAAATTCTCTTCTAGTGTTTTCTAAATTTTGCTGTATATCATAAGATATATTACCACCTTGCCAATTCTTACTAGGAGCAGGATATTCTCCGTTAAGTAAACCCCTGAGCTTTAGCGCATACATAGCGAGAGCAGGGTTTTTCATTACTTTATTTTTAATTTTAGCAATATCTTTTTCGTTTAATCCAGCTATGTCCATTTGTTGATTATCCCACAGCCAAATACGTATAGCATCTTCGTTAGTAAATCCATCAATAGCTTCTTTACCCAGTTCTTTAGACAAGCTCGTGGACCCTAACTCTTGATTTATTTGCTTCTTTAAATCTCTAAATTTTGCGGCGGTGTTTAAACGCTCGCGAGTTATAGCGTGCTCTGCTTTAGCAAAAGGAGTTAAAATAGTATCTTTAATAAAACTTAAATCTTTATCTCCTTGCTCGCCTTTGCCAACAAGTGGATACATTAATCCTAAAAAATCTTCGTGACTATATGGAACAAATAAAGCTCCTTTTTTATCTTGACCAAGTGATCTACCTCTAGCTTTAGAAACAATTTCATTTGCAGGTATATCCGACACATCTTGGATCATTCTATTAACTTCAGTGTTAATTTTAGTGCTTAATTTTGTGTTCTGCTCTTGAAAAGTTAAGTCGTTTAATACATCTTTAATATTAGCTGGATTGCTAAGTGAAATACTAGACTTGTTAACTCCCCCTACTAAACTTGGAAACACCCTTAAAGACAACGCGTATTTATCTTTGCCTGATATTTTAGACCCTCTGGTCCATCTAGCATATAGTTGTACTTCACTAGCTAGCCTAGGAGTATTAAGTCTGTTTATGTCTTTGCCCAGGTGAAACAATCCTTTATTACCTAAATCCATATAATGCACTCCTTTGCCGTTATAAAAAGCATTTATTATAGACTCATTGGATTCTACTGTTACATTTAAATCAGCTTGCTTGCCAGCTCCCACTAAGTACTCAAAAACATCTTTTTGAGCCACTAATTTACCATTTATAATTTCAGCGTAAAGAGTTTTTTCTTTAGCAAATGCAAGTCCCGCCTCATTAAATGCTTTAACTTTATTTTGATACTCTTTTTTGGATAATATATCCTTTAAATCAGATATACCCATTACCTCGTCTAACCCCTCTCTTGAAAAAGATACTGATCCATCTTCTGATATACGTGCGGTAAAACTACCCATCTGAGCTAAATCGTTTAGCTTTAATTCAATTGGAATTTTGGTTTTGCCTACAGTTAATATAATGTCCCCTCCTACTTTAGGGTCTTTGCCTATCATAGAAACTTTAATTCCATCTGCTTTAGATCCTCTTATTACTTTTTTAATAAACTTTTCGTAAGCTAAGCCTCTGTCTCGCGCTTTTGCATCAGCAAACACTCCGTTCTCCCAAAGCCTATTATCAAAATAGTTTTGAACTAAATCTGCTACATCCTGGTCTTGAAGTGTACCTAAATACGTTTGCATAGCCTGTTGGCCTTGATCTGCTAATATATTTAAAGCTTTATTGTGTATAGGAGCTATTTTAGGTTGCTTCATTGATTTGTTAGAAAACTTAATTAGCCCTCTGTCAATGTCATTAGCAATAGTTATACCCGCGTTGTCAGACAAAATTTTTCCTAATAACTCTGCTCTGTCTTGAAACAGCTCTGTTAAAGGTCCCCCTACAATCTCTCCTTGATCGTTAGTTATTAATAAATCATTTTGAAACATTTCTAAAGCTGTCTCTGATGCTATTTGCCTTGCAACAGCCTCTTCTGGGTTTTGTTTTTTCTTTTGTCTTAAAGCCCCGTCTTGAAAGTGGTAATCTACAAACTCATTAGTACCTATCACACTATTTATTGAAGGGTTCCTTTTTATAAATTCAGGGCCGGATGTTAATCCCCTACCTGCAGCATTGTCTCTGTCAATTTTAAGTTTTTTACCATTTTCGTCAACCCATTCATACTTAAAAATACCGTTTCTGTTAATTTTTCTAGGAGGCATCCATTGACCTTTAACTCTTTTAAGTACACCTTTTCTAAATAAAGGATGTCTAGCTAAATATGTAGTAGTGTAATTGTTTAGTAAGGCTGGTTTAAAGTCGTTTAGGAAGCCCTCATAGCCTCCTTTATAGTCATTAATAAACTTCTTAGTTGGCTTGTAAAAAGAGTCCGCTATGTCCATTTTAAGCTCAGCAATAAATGGAGATATAGTTCTATTTTGAGATTTCTTTTCGTCGTACAGCTGAACATTTCTTTTTATACGTTCTGAAGTTTCATTTTCTAAAGCTTCTTGATATGTTTTATCTCCATCTACTTTTTGATCAACGGGTAATGATTCTAAAAATGTAGGCTTCTTATTTAGGTCTAGCTCTTGTTGTGCTAATAATTCTTCTGCGTTTAAAGAATCTTCAGCAGTTTCATCGGCTGCTAATTCAGCTATAGATCCTGTTTCCCCTGCAGCAACATCCATTGACTTGCCTGTAATTCCTGCTTCTTTTTTATATTTATTAAGAACATCCCCTTTTCTAAATCCAAGCTGAGCATTTATAAAGCCAATTAAGCTATTGTTCTCTTCAGGATTAAATCGCATGATTGTTCCGGTAAGACCATCTTTAACATCGTCTATAAAGTCTTGTTTTGATTTTCCATAAACAGAATCACCCTCAATGCCTCTCATTATTAAAGCATCTATTGCTGTACCGTTTATTATTTCATTATAAGCATTAAACAAAGCACCTGTGTCCCACTCTGATTTGGTTACAGTGTAATCACCGTCCGCATTTTTAGGTCCTACTAAATTGTCTACTTTGTCATTAAGTTTTTTCTGTTCCGGAGTAATTTTAGTTGATTCTTTAATTTCAACACCCTCTAATGTTCCTGTTTCAGAAAACTTTTTAAATGCCTTGTTAAATTTTGTTTTATCAAAGCTTCTGTTATAATCTCTAATAAAATCAAATGTAGCTTTCCCGTCTGCTAAATCAATATTACCAGCTGCTCCTGGTATTGTTTGAAGGAATCTTCGTATAAAGTCCCGAACCTTTGTCATGAAGGAAGCATTGTAAACTAACTCTCCGTTTGCTAAAGCTTCAGACATTAATGTTAATGCCTCTTCCATGGCGTTAGCCTCTAATTTCGCTTTTGTATCAGCAGCACCTTGTACAGCTTCATCATAAGCTGCTTGACTAATGCGACCCTGAGCTAACCAATTTTTAGCATTAACAAGCTTCGCATCATAGAGCGCAATTGATTTCGCGGCTTCAGCCTTGTAAGCGTTTAAGTCTGCTAAAAGATTTGACGCATCGCCTTTTATAGATTTTCCAAATTCAGATTCTAGAAAAGCCATTAAATCCGATCCAATTTGCTTAGTTCCTTCTGCGGAGCTATTTACAGCGGATAATATTATTTTGTGTAAGAATTCATGCCTAGTTGTAGTGGTTACACCAGCTCTTTTTGCAGCGGCTTTATTTACAACAATGCTTCCGTCCTCTGCAATAAATAAACCAAATGTTGTTGTAGATCCGTTATTAATTTGTTCTTCGCTATATTTTTGGGTTCCGTCAGGGTTTTTTATTGACCTTACCTGATCTGCAAATTCTTGATCTGTTTCTTTAGCCTTAATATCCCCGCTCATCCCAGACTTCTTAAGAAGCTTTTCTCCTTTTATTACATCTATTTCTGCATCAGCTATTACTTGAAGCTTACCATTGATTATTGCTATTGCTTTTTTAGCATTTTGAGCTAAGTCAGGGTCAATGCCTTGCATAGAAGCTTCCAATCTTTTTTTATCTAAAAGAAGATCAAATATTTCTTTTTTAGATTGTTCAGAAAAGTTTTTAGGAATTGAGAAACCTGTGTTTCTAGCGTCATTTAAGTCACTGACAGCAGCGTCATACTCTTCTTGACTAAGGTTGTTTGTAGTTAATCTATTTTTTAAATTTTGCTCTGCGTTTTCAAAAAACTTGTTTACAGTTTTTAAATTAGATTTTAAATCAAATCTAGTAGCAATGTCTCTTGCCGTGTTTCGTAATTCAGTTACGGACTGTCTAGCTACCCCAGCACCTCCCGGAATTATAGCCCCTACAATAAATCCAGCTTTACCCTCTTCGAATGCGTCCGCTAGTTTTACATAGCTTCCAATACCTTCATTAAGCTGTGTTCCTGTGCTCATCTGACTAAGAACGCCTTGAGCAGTCTCGGTACCAAATTCCGTTAATCCACCTTTTGCCATTCTTTTACCTGTAACAATTGCATTACCAACAACTTTCTTAACCTCGCCTCTATATAAAGAACCTAAAGCGCTTCTAAAATTCTCTCCCAATCCAGCAGCTCTTGTTGCCCTTTTAACTATTTTTAGAGCTCCTATTCTTTCGAGACCTGCGGATGCAAGTGCAAATCCAGCAGCTTCTCCTTTATTAGCATACTTACCCTCTCTTAAAGCATCCAGCATTAGAGCTTTTCTTTCTTCTTCTGGTAATTCGTCAAACTTATCTACATCTCGTCTTAACCCTTCTTCTAAGGCTGTATAATAATTAGCTCCATACTCTTGTAAAAATATGCCTGCAAAACCCAACCCTGAAATAACCGGGTTTCCTGTAACAGCACCAGCTGCACCTAAAGCTAACTGAGGTGTTGCTTCTCCAATAGTTCTAACTATATCCGTAAAATTTATTCCGTCTGATAAATCTGCTTTATTAAATAGGCCTTGATACTGCTGAGTATCGCTAATACTTTCTAAGGACTCTAAAGTTTCTTCTTCAAAAGTTTTTATTTTGCCCTTAAGAAAAGACATATGATCTTTTACCGTTCCTTTTTTAGCTCCAACAGTATAGCCATCTTTAACGTTATACCTGCCTCCAAAATAAGAAGTAGAATCCTCGGCGGTTTCGCCAGAGTCTAGTTTATCTTGTAAAGACTTTAATTCTTTAGAATAATTTTCAAGGCTAGATTGCTCTGCGCTTAAAAAAGATTGCTTAATTCCTTGACCTATATTTATACCGCCAGAAACAACACTTTCCCAAAAGTCAGGAATATGATCAGGCATTACTTTTTTAGCTAAATCTATACTAGATAGAAAGGTACTATCATATCTTCCAAAAGCTCTACTTTTTTCTTCAGCAACCTGTCCAGCGACAGTAGACAGCTCCTCTACGGTGTTTTTATATATAGGTGAGTTAACAACGGGATTAAGTACAAGCTCTTTATACTTTTGTGTATATTCTTGTTCTGCTAAGCTAAGTTCCTCCGGTTTAGTAGTGTCGTACTTTTCTTGTAAGTCTTCTAAAAAACTGTCTAAAGAAGGCTTCTGCTGCTCGGCATATTTGTTTATTTCTATCTGCAATACAGGATCGCTTTGCATAGTATTAAGTATGCCTGCTTCTAAAGCTGTATCAAATTCTTCCTGATTATCAAACGCACTAAAATTTGTAGGTAAATTATTTGCAAAAAGCTTTTTAGCGTCTTCCGTAGGTTTGACATCGTAGGAGTCTGTTTCTCTATTGTAAACTTTTTTTGTTAACTTAGGCGGTTGCACCCACTTATCCGCATATTTTTTACGTACTTCATGAGGAAATGCACTTAAAGCTTCCCATTCACCTGTACCGTTTAATATATCGCTATAAGAATCCTTGTATTCTTCTAATTGAATTTCATAAGGTTTTTCTTTAAACCCTGCTTGCCCTTTTTCGTCAAGATAGCTTCCGTAAACCGAAGAACCAAGTTCCGATGTTGATGCCGTATTTGATGCTTGTATTATTGACGGAACAATTGCACCCTGTGCACCGTCTTTTGCTTTTTTTGGTTCACCTGAGCTAGCCGCAACTGATCCGGTTCCGTGCTTCTTTTCTAATGCAGTCATGAAGTCATCTAGGGACATTCCGTTACTTTCAGCAGCGCTTGTAAGCTCTTCTAAAGAATATTGTATACCGTTAATTTCGTACATATTTTTATTTATTGAATTGTGAGTTGACCGTCTTTATACTTTTGATACTCAACAGCATCAATTACTTTCGTAATAATTTGGCCTGGTCTTTCAGCATTTTTATAATGAGCCCTATAGCTCACTGAGTTATCAGCATTTTCAATTGCCTCAACTTTTAGAAGCTCATCTTTTGGATCTTCTGGCTTGTTAGCGTTAGCTATATTAATTCTTTGTTGTTGAGCCTTAGCAGATACTTCAAGGGCTGCTTGATTTTTTTGCTCTAAAGCTAACACCCCCGCTTCAGCAGAAGACGCTAACCCCTCAACTAATTTCTGTACTACTACATCTCTAAGTATATCAGTATTTTGAGGGTCATAAAGATATCCAGGAATATCATTAAAAACCTCAGATTGAATACCAGGTATAGCATCGTTATCCTTTACAACAGATAGTAAAGCGTTTCTATTTTGTAAGACTGCTTTTATTTGGTTTGAATACTTGCTTAAATCAGCGTCTGTTAGCTTTACCCCGTTACTTTCTATTTGATTAGCAATTGCACCTATTTGAGATCCTATATCTTTGCCTGCGGCATTGCTAAACAACACAGGAAGATCGTCAACAAGCATGACCTTACCAGGGGTAACTTCATAAGCAACAGAGCCATTATCGGTAATGCTTATTGCAGCATTGTCGGTATATATGTTAGCAAGTGTTTCTTGAGAAGTTAAATCATTCCCGGCTGAATTAGTGCCTAGCTCTTGTGCGTTTAAATAATCTATTTTACCTTGCTTTGCCGTTTTTACATTATTTACTAAATTAGTAAATCTTTGATTAACGTTATTCATTTTGTCAGATATCTCCATATACAACTGAGAATCAGTAGAAGGAGACACGTTAGCTAGTTCATTAGCGTATCCTGCGTATTCTTTTTTCCATTCAAAACTTTTTTCAGCAATAACTTTTTGTTCTTGAGCTGTAAGCTTGCTCATGTCAACGTTAGAGTTTAGCTTGGACATGTAGGAAGATACTTTCGCATCTATCCTGCTAAGCTCCCTTTCATTTTTTAATTCCTGCTTTTCCCGTTTTAAATCCTCTTTTTCATTAGCCGCCAGTATGGAGTCCATTACAGGTTGAAAACCTTTATTAAAAGCTGCTCCTAAATCGTTAAAGCCACCTGCTGCTATTTTTGCGCCTCTTATTAATGCTTCGTTTATTGCCATTTTATTTTTATAATTTTATTTAAGGTCTTAAACTCCTCCTGCCCCTGCTCCTGGAACAATTAATCCAGCAACTCCGCCAGCTACGGACCCAATACCACCTACTATTGCTTGTGTTGCATCTGCCCTTGCTTGCTTTGCAGCTCCTAATCTTTGTTGAGACATACCTAACAATGTTCCTGTTTTATCATATTGTTTTTCTCTTGCAGCAGTAGCTCCCTGAGCTGCTAGATTTTGATTTGTTGCAGCTTGTTGAGCTGCTAACTGTTGATTCTGTGATTCTTGAGCACCTATAGAAGCTGAGGCTTGTTGAGCTGCTTGCATTTGGGACCCTGCTAATGATTGAGCCAACGCCGCAATCCCAGATCCGCCTGCTGCTCCTTGTAAGCCAGTCATAGTGTTTGCTGCGGCTTGCTGTTGCTGTTGCTGCATAAAGTCTGCTTGCTGTGTATTAACAGTAAGATCCTCCATAGTGTTCGATAAGTTGCCGTAGAGGTTAGAAGTATCTAACATTTGATAGTTGGCTTTTTCTCTTGCCATTTCTTGAGCCGCCGCTTGTTCTTCTGCTTTACGTTTACCTCGGCCTATTAATCCTCCGGCAATTCCAGCAACGCCAGATACTATGCCTCCAATTGCTTGTATCATTTTATTAAGTTTTTATAGTTTTATTATTACGTATTATTTGCTGCTTTCAAATATTTCAGACCCCACGGAAAATAATTCCCCATAAGCTGGAGAGTTATTTCTAAACTGAGCCTCAGCATAGTATCCCTTTAAGGAGCTAACAGTTGTTATCGGGCTTTTAACATAAAACACAAAATCACTTACAGACGGAGGCTGAACTCCAGCGGCTGCATTTATGGTTATGGTAACTGGATCGATAGTTAGGGCAATTATAGGCCCCATCTCAACTTCTACTCCACTGGTAGTATTAGAATACCACGCTATATCTCCTATTTGAATTCCATCAGGTAAAGGGTTGTTAAAAGTCAGTATTATATTTGCCATAGTTTTATATTTTTATATTAAGGAAAGCATACTCTTAAAGCGCTCCATCCAGTCCCTGAAGGTCCAGTAACTCTAAACGTTGCATTTGGATTTGTAACATAGTCTGCAGCTGAGTACTCCCACCACAAAACTTGCTCGTAAGTTGTACCTACTCCTCCCGGCTGCATAGTTGCTATTGTTTCACCAGTAGCGGTGTTAAATTCGGTTTGCCTCGTGTCTATAGTTCCTTTGTCTGTACCTATGAATTGCAAAATGTTTGTAGCTTCAATAACTGAAGGCACTACATTTGTTGGTTCTGTGCCGAAGGTGTTGTCAAAAGGGCCTAAGTTTCCAGTTGTATTCATTCCTGATGTAGCAACCTTAGTTCCGTTTGCATTTCCGTGAATAATTTCAAATTTATCCGGCACGCCTATTGGATCAACTAAGAAACAAACAATCCCTCCAGCTGGATCTAATGCTACAGAAGTATCCGTAACTCC
>Ga0196887_1001207_pt1 | contig 11385 bp, 13 predicted proteins | sample VirMetDEL_Mar_31_FD_169094 | JGI IMG/M metagenome (GOLD analysis project Ga0196887, IMG submission 169094) | Aqueous microbial communities from the Delaware River and Bay under freshwater to marine salinity gradient to study organic matter... | ecosystem: Environmental > Aquatic > Marine >... | reverse complement strand
CGTAACGGTCTGCGTCAGGACTTTCAAAAAATGTTGTAGCCACTAAACGGTGCACCCTCATTTCTTTGCGGCCTAGCAGCACTTTTAGATAACCATTAGTCTCTCGACCTGTAAGAACTAACGCATCACGATTTTTAGTGCTTAGGATAAAGCCCGATGTGGTTGCGTAGTAGTTAGGATGCCCCTTTATTGGCAGAGCGTGGTAGATGGTGTTGTCGATCTCAAACGTATGCAGAGCAATGTCTGCTAGAAGTTGCGCTTTCATCAGATATACCTTTTCGTTCAATCAGCCTAGTTAGCTGATCTAGCCATTGTTTGTGCTCCACCCAACTGTAGCGACCAAGGTCGTTATCCCAATAGGTATGGAACATTTTGTGGACGTTTTGTTTAGTCCATGGTTTTGAACAAAAGGTTGTCAGATTGGCTGCGTTGAGGGCTGCGGCTCTGGCCTTCCATGTTGGACGCTCTTGCATAAGCAAAAGCAGTATTGGGAACATGTCGTGTCGAAATTGTTCTTTCAGCAGTACTTTCTCGAGTGTGTTCATAGTGCTTCCTCTGGTTGGAGAGCACCTAACTGCTAGCGAAAACTCTAGGCTTCTTGGCGACAAATTACTCCTATATTATACCACAAAACCAAGCAAAAGTCAAGGCGGAGAGTGACACCTTGACAATTATTGTCGTTAATATTGAGCAACCTTACATGTAATTATGGCCCATAAGCCCTTAAAAATATACACCTATGCAACCTTTACATGCTTTACACATAAATATTATAACTCAGGCTGACCAGAGGCGTTGAAGCGCCTTAGCAGCGGCTATTAATACTGGTTACGTTACCGCCAGCACTAGCGTTCGCCTCTAGGTGCAGGAGATGGTCAAAGACCTTAAGCTGACTACTATAAAGAGCCTGTACATTTCTACTTCTCTGCAAAGAGGCTTTACCGTAATTGCGAGACTCCCTTGAGGCGGCGCTCTCCTTTCCTCCAGCGTTCCACCCACCAATTAAGACGCGATGCATAAAGTCTATTCCTGCTGCGGTAGCGTTGCTATTCCAAGTATGCCTCAGGCAGTGCGCTGTTAGCCGCGGGTTACCGGTTGCTTTGACTAGCCTTTTCTTTAAAGCATGAGAGTGGGCTGATTCAGTGACACTGCTCAACCAAACGAGAGCCTCAGGCAAGTTCTGTCGTATAACATCCAAGCCAATCACTAGTGGGACGAGGCGCTTCCGGTCTTCTGCCTTCGTCACCTCCTTGATCAAAAGATATGGTAGCGCACCATCCAAAATGACAGACCTTTCAAAATCAAAGTTAAGACGCAAAACTTCCGTAGCCATTAAACCCGCATGGAACTGAGCTAATAAAATCGCAGCGATCTTATCGTTAGCCTGCAAGCAAGACCTAACCAACGCCACTTGCTCTTCGTCTGTCAACACACCACGCTCAGATGGCGCTTGCTCACTTATTTCCGGCACTTCTATTAACCACTTTAACTTAAAGCGCTTAGAAACCCTTCGGAACGCTGCTATCGAGTCTTTCATGTCACGCTTTATAGATTGACCTTTGACGTTAGAGTTTTCAGCCCTGAAGTGAGCGTAAGCCTCCAACCCATCGTCAATGCGCCTCACAACGTCTGGATCTTCAGTCTGACAATCACCTATAAATGTCATTATTTCTAGAAACCTATTATTCCTTCGATTGTATTCCCGACCTTCTGTTGGCCAGTCAGGCTTATCCTTTCGATTTACACAGTACCAATCAAACAGCTGAGACAAGTAGCGTGGCGGGCGGATACGCTTCTTTAACAACGCGTCCTTTGCCCTCCGCATAACTTTAAGGTCTATCTCTTCACTGACGGTCAGTTCACGCCCTTGCGTTTCGTGCATCAGGTCTTCAAGACCAACAATCTCGTCAGCCAGAAACTCCGACATTGGCTCCTCGACAATGCCGCCATGACGACCGCGATCGACTTTTACTATTTCTGGTGGGTAAAGAGAGCCAGCCTTATATTGGTAGTTATCTCGCCTAGACAACTTTCTAAGCAACTCTACTGCCGCACCGTCAGTATCCATCTCCGTCAGGACATCTGGTGATGTAGCTACTCTTCTCTTTAGCTCTATCTCGTAAAGCTTTGTGCAATAAATAGCCTCACGCTGTATCTCAGACTCTAGGCTATCCTGCTTACACGCCATCGCTCGCGTGAACTCAGCAGGCTTATAACCTTGAAGCTTTCTACGATATTGGAGGGAGTTTTTACTACGCTTACGTACGTGATTTGGGAGCTTATTTGACATAGGTGGTCATCTAGGTGGTCACTATATTATTAATTATAGCCTGAAAGCACCGCTATTACTAGGATTAAGCTAAAAACTAAAGTCCTCTCCTGGGCACCACGACAGTAACAAAACCACGCCACAACCCGCATTAACACTACCCTAATAATACGAATCCTTACCAAAGTGGTCACTTTGGTGGTCACTACCCTTATCTCAAATTTTTTTAGGGGCGGGGAGGGGCTAAGGTGGCATGAGATTGTTACTGTACCCGCCAATATACAAAATAAGCCCATTTCAAAAAAGCTGCTCATTAGCCAGCATCTACCCGCTATTGAATAACTTCGCCTGTTCTATATAGTTGATGCATTAATTAACAAAGGTTGATGGTATATGAGACTAATTCTAATCCTTACTGCTTTACTGGCTTTTCAGAGTGCTGCTGCATATGAGTTTGACGAGACTAAGGCACTGGCTGAGCTAGGGTATGCTAGCGCTCAGTTCAACTTAGGTGTTAAGTATGCCAATGGCATAGGTGTTCCAGAGAATGATGCTGAGGCAGTTAAGTGGTATAGAAAAGCTGCTGACCAAGGGCATTCAGGCGCTCAGTCAAACCTAGGTGTTATGTATGCCAATGGCGAAGGTGTTCCAGAGAATGATGCTGAGGCAGTTAAGTGGTACAGGAAAGCTGCTGACCAAGGGGATGCAGACGCTCAGTACAACCTAGGTCTTATGTATGACAACGGCGAAGGTGTTCCAGAGAATGATGCTGAGGCAGTTAAGTGGTACAGGAAAGCTGCTGACCAAGGGCATTCAGTCGCTCAGTCAAGCCTAGGTTACATGTATGCCAGAGGCGAAGGTGTTCCAGAGAACAGTATTCGCGCATACGTTTGGTGGTCTATGGGTAAGACCCAAGGTAACGCTATGGCAGCAGGTAACATCGACAAACTCAAGTCTGATATGACACCGCAGCAGATAGCAGATGGTCAAGCCCTAGCAGCCAAGTGCTATGAGTCAGGCTACAAAGATTGTGATTGAATCAGGAGAAAAGCAATGTTGGGATTTAAATTAATGAGATACGTTTTCCTACTCACTTTCGCTTTAATAACTCATGCCTTTGGAGTTGATGCTACCTTAATTAGAGAGTCTGGCGGGTATTGTATTTACGACGACGGGTCTACGATTAAAAGCCTAACATGCCCAAATAGATTGTCGATAGGCTCAAGTAAGAAGGTGATTGGTAATGGTTCGTTCTTGAGTGATGAGCGTGATCAATGGCTACTTGACTTCGGTAAAAAGCAAGCTGATTCAATATCTTCTGTATATGTACCTTCATTGCCATCACCGCAACAAATTGCTGCTCGAAAACAGCGGGTGGCAGAAACTGCTCGAAAACAGCGGGTGGCAGAATCAGCAAGTAACACCAAAGCAAATGAAACGATAGGTCATTGTGTTTTAGCTAATGCTAGAAAAACCAGACTGATGTCATGGATAAATGATTACAGCCGAACTCGAGTTGAGGATATGATATTTGAAATACGAAAAAGACAAAGATTAGGTGAAAGAAGAAAACCCGAAACGAATAGCGAAGATTGGACGGCGAACTCCAACAAATACAAAGCTGATATATTAAAACTTCAAGATTCAGCACAAGAGTTACGAAATTACGCGCTAAAACTGGGCAAGTATGAAGATGCGGAACACTTGAATGCTATCGTTAGCTGCGGTGGTTTAAGCCTATAAAGGCCACACGTCTCTTCCTTAAACCTCAATAAATCAATGGGTTGCAGAGCATTTGTACCGATTTAAAGCTGTTTATCTAACGGCTCTACAGCACCTACACAGCCACTCACCCTCCTAACCTGTTGATATATAACGATTATTTTTACAGAAAAGAGTCTACTCTCCTTGCCTCTACCGCAGCTTTGTAGCCGTCATCATTCTCTAACTCTTTAACTAGCTGCTCAGCCTTATTGGACAGCATTGATTTCCTGCCGTTCCTGACCTGAAGCTGCCAACCTTTTCTAATCCAAAACTCAAATGTAGGGCCGCCATATCTCTTCTTAGGCGTTGCCAGCAGCCCGGCCTCTGATAGTTTGTACTTCTGTTGATTTTTTGGAACATCATGTTCATCCCAAATAGGCTTAAACATATCAACATTAAAGCAGATAGCAGCTGGCCGCTCTTCCATAATGAGCTTGATCTCCTCAACAGCCCTGTCAGTCATTAGCGAAACCACAGCTTGTTTCTCTTCGGTCATCATCGCTGGCGCTTCAACCTTCACTTGGCTAATGTCACGGTTAGCAAGCAGACTCGCAATAGCAGAGTAACCACCTTCCTGTTTGAGCCAAGTAGCATAGCTGTTGAAGTAGTTGTTTTTTTCCTCTAAAGATTCAAACGTAGTAGTCCATTCACTTATGAAGAACCGCCTGTCGTTAGGCTCTATGAAGGTGGGAGCGTGGTTTGACAGCATGATCAACTGAGCAGGACTTTCATGCTTGCGGAAGTGTTCGCCTTTACGCGCTGCACTGAAGGCACTACCGCCAATCATAGTTTTTAAGTTGTTGTAGTCAGTGCTTCCTTTTTTGACATCAACCTCTTCCACCACTGCCCAAGTGCGTGTCCAGACATCAACTGCTGACATTGATTTTAGAGCGGACTGGTCTATTACTTTTATAACAGCTGACTCACCAAACACAGCGTCCAGCGTACCTGCGAACAATCCTTTACCGTAGCCGTGCTTCTCACCATAAAGATAGAAAGCAACATGAGGCTTCTGATCGTTCTGCATCTTCGGGTTCTGGTAGCGGTAGGCCACCATGTCGGTGAGGTAGTCAGCTTTCGCTTTAGAACCCAGCATCCTTTTCAGATGCTCGACAAAAGGTTTGGCACTGATCGCATTGTCAGGCTTTACTGAAGGCTCGCTCCAGACATTAAGGTGGTGGTTTCCTTGGATATTAACAACCTTAGGTCTGTGAGGCAGATAAACTTCCTGCAGCACTATTGGCGTAAAGTGCGTGTTTTTGACTATATCCCAACTAAACGCGTGTGGGTCTTCAACCGTAATATTTTGCTCAATTAGCTTGCCAACTATCTGTGACGCGAGATGCATCTTCGTTAGCGTGCGAACACCAGTTTGAGCATCATAGTAGATGGTTTGACCGCCTTGCTGCTTTATGAAGTAAAACCTGCCACGAAGCCAATCTGCCAGTTGATACTTGTCTTGACTACCTTGTGGGGCAACCTTGCTCATTATTAACATCTCCAGCCGACAGAGCAGCTTGCTTAGTTTGAATTGCAAAGATTAGAAGGGTCTTTACTGCTTGAGTAACATTCATTGGCGCACCTTGCTCAGCAAGTAGAGCCTGAGCCTCCAGTGCTATGTCTTTCCCCACTGTAAGGCGTAGCGTTCCTCTATCATCACTTGGCATGTGTCACCTCCAACGCATCATCTGCGCGAAGCACTTGATATAGATGCTCATGGTTCTCTTTAGAAGAACACCACTCCAAATTAGTAACAGCATTGTTCTGTCTATTACCGTCAATATGATTGACTTGATCGCGTTCTGTTTCGTAACGGTCTGCGTCAGGACTTTCAAAAAATGTTGTAGCCACTAAACGGTGCACCCTCATTTCTTTGCGGCCTAGCAGCACTTTTAGATAACCATTAGTCTCTCGACCTGTAAGAACTAACGCATCGCGATTTTTAGTGCTGAGGATAAAGCCCGATGTGGTTGCGTAGTAGTTAGGATGCCCCTTTATTGGCAGAGCATGGTAGATGGTGTTGTCGATCTCAAACGTTTGCAGATCATAGCCTGCGAGGAGTTGCGCTTTCATAGTAATAACCTTTTATTAAACTAGCTTAGCTAGCTTCTCAAGTGCGTTTTCTTGCTCAACCCAACTGTAGCGACCAAGGTCGTTATCCCAGTACGAGTAGAACAGTTTATGGACGTTCTGTTTAGTCCACGGCTTTGAGTAAAAGGTTGTCAGATTAGCCGCGTTTAAAGCGTCTGCTCTGGCCTTCCACGATGGTAACTCTTGCTTTAACAGCAGTAGTATTGGAAATAGATCGTTTCGCCATTGCTGTTTTTCTAACTCTTTTTTCATGCTATTCATTGCGCTCCCCTTGGTAAACTAGCACCGAACAGCTAGGGAGAACTCTAGGCTTTCTGGCGATAAAACATACCCTTATTATAGCACACTTTCACCCAAATGTCAAGCTCAAAGTGACAACCTATACATATAATTACTGATTTACGCAATACTACGATTAACAATAAATAGTCTGAAACATCCTAATTAATTATACCTCAGCATGCTATTCATGCTATACATTATTATGCTGTATTTATATGGTAACTGTACTGCATCTACAACATTAGTCAGCTAGACTTTATGCTCTCTAGTCTGCACTATTGGGTGAGATTACATGGAGTAAAAAAATGAGCAATAGCACCAGTATTAAGCTGACTTTAACAGAAGAGGAGTTTCGCCTTCTCAATGACTTAGTTGATACAGCAGGCGAGTATGTAAACGCAGGGCATTTCAGTAGGACGGTTAACAGCACCCATGACACACAGTGGAGTCTGAGTGAAAAACTTAAAAAAGCAGGAGAAAAGTCAGGCATAGAGAATGTTTATGGTATTGGTCTTGAGTGGTTCTATCAGGCTTTTCGCAGCAAATGCTCGTCCATTACAGACGCAATGACCACAAATGAAAAACTCCAAGCAAGAATTAATGACAAAGATTTAGATCAAAGGGAGTTGATGCTTCATCTCCTTGCATTTGAGCAAACCAAGCGTGACTACTTCAACGGCTCTAGAAAGGACTATAGTGAGGGGCAAGACATAAAGGATTATGTGGAGTGGTGGCAGTTTCAAGATAATGAATTGCAAGGTTCGTGGTGCAGAGTCTGGCTTCACAAATATTTGGACGAATACAAAAAAAACGGTATTGCAAACCTAAAACTTAAACTCTGGACTCGCCTGAAGATGCTATTTTGGCTTCCACCAAAGCGATAATAACTGTCTAGCTACGCCTGCTGATGCTGACTACGTTGCTTTGAGAGTCATACTCAATATCAACAAGATGCTGGTGAATCTTCAGTGAGTCTTGATAAAGAGTCTGTACAATTTCTGACTGAGATATAGCATTAGAGCCGTAATTTAATAGGTGTCTGCTAGCCTTCCTTTGCTCATCTGACCAGCCAGCAATGGATGCTATTGTCAGCAAAGACACTCCTGCACGCTGCCCATTGATCTTAAAGCTATGCCGCAGGCAGTGAGGTGAGGTTTTCGGACTGTCGATAGTCCTGCGCATGATCTTCTTCAAGGTGGCGCTTGGCGCTGACTCTGTGCAACCTTGCAGCCAATTAATCGTGTCTTCAATATTGTTTCTGATAAGTTCTAAACCCAGCACTATTGGAACGATACGTTTCCTATCGTCAGTCTTTGTATCGTTCACAATCTTCAGATGAGGAATGTCAGCATCTAAAGCAATATCCTCTGGCCTTAACCTTTTAATCTCTGACACCATCATTCCAGCCTGTAGATACAGCAACAGAGTCACACCATACATTGGCTTAATTTTACCTGCAGGCTCTAGGATTGCTCTCACTAACTCTATTTGCTGCTGAGGCTCTAGAGGGTTTCTTGCGTTGACTGGCGTAGGCTTAATCTCAGGTAGTTCTATTTGCCATCCTAAACGGTGCTTTCGGCTAGCCTTACGTAGACACGCTGTCACATCTCCTAACTCTCTGATTAATGTCTGACTGCTCACCTGCCCTTCCCTATCAAGCACATACGCATCCATACCATCGTTTATGTGCTGAAGCGTAGCTCCACTAATTACCGTGTCGCCTGCCAAACTGATCCATCTATTCCAGTATTTAAGAGCTTTCTTGCCATTGCGGGACTCAGGATCAATACCTCTGTAATGAACATACTCATCCCAAAGGCTGCCTAGCGTCTTTGGTTTGGCTTTAGCTTTATTCACCAGCTTCTGACGTGCCACACCAACTATCCTATCCTTTAAGGTAAGCGGCTGACCTGTCTGGTCTTTGTACCACACATCTTCGAACTCAGGAACTGCCCAATCAGCATAGTCATAGCCATCTGGTTGTAGCTGTCTTTGCTCCTGCTCTTCTCTGGCTGATATATCAGGGTCTTTGGCTATCTTTAGGTACTGACCTGCCACAAGGCCGCGCTTCCTTAGGAAATCTGCAGCTGCTTTCTCCACGTCTGTTGCAGAAAGTGCGTCTGGGTCAGAGTTACTGATTAATAGAAGCTGACGCTGATATGCTTCCTCAGCCTTAATCGTTGCTTTCTGAATCTCTATTACATTAGTGTTAGCCACCTGTAACTGCAGCGGATATGTGAAAGTTTTTTTGCTTGTGAGGTGTCGAAGTTTTCGCGGGTAATCACGCTGATAATGATAGGACTCACGTCTGGCTCTTACGTATCTTGGCAGTGTCATTTTATCTATTCCTGTCACATTTCCTGTCACATCAGACATTAGTGTAGCATTAAATATATATATAACAATAACTTAATAGTAAAGGTCGAGTCTGGCCACTGGTACCAAGTATACTCTGAAGCCCCTGTAATCATTAGACTGCAGGGGCTTTTTGGTTCTTATGTAGTAAATTTCTGTCACATTTCCTGTCACGCTGGTGTTTTTGAGGGGCGGGGAGGGGCTAAGGTGGCATGAGATTGTTACTGTACCCGCCCATATACAAAATAAGCCCATTTCAAAAAAGATGCTCATTGCAGCATATATCCACTATTGAATAACTCCGCCTGTTCTATATAGTGGAAGTCGGTCGACAAAGGTTAATGCCTCATGAGATTCGTATTATTATTCGCTGCTCTACTGGTTTTTCAAGGTACTGCTGCATCTGAGCTTGATGACATGAAGGCACTGGCTGATACAGGTGATGTAAGCGCGCAGTACAAGATGGGCGTTTTCTACGATAAATTAGCACAGACATCAGTACCCAACGGTGTATTGCAAACAGATATCCTAGCTCCTCATAACTTGTACTCATTTAAGGACCATGACGACGAGAAACGCAAAGCTAAAGCTAGTGCAGATGCTTGGTATCTAAAAGCAGCTGAAGGAGGGCATGTAACGTCACAATATATTTTAGGTATTCAAGGAAGTACCTCGTGGCTTTTGAAAGCGGCGCATGGTGGCAGCACCAAAGCTCAGGTTTCGACTGGTATAATGTATTTGTCAGGTCAAGAAATCGCTGCAAATCCTAATGAGGGGATTAAGTGGGTATCTCGTGCAGCTGGGAACGGAAGCTCAGCAGCAAACACGATCTTGGGGCGAATTTATCGTGATGGTGAACACAACGTCTCAAAGGATTTGAACAAGGCAGTCAAATACTATAGTGAAGCTCATAATCAAGGTGATGTAAGCGCTAGCTTTATTTTAGGGAAGCTATATGAAAAAGGGAAAATCAGGGATTCAAAGAAATCAAAATTTTGGTATGCAGAGCATGCAAATGGCCTCGTGAGATCAAATAGTACAGATTTCAGTGGGAAAATATATTATCAGGCGGCACAAAAATTTGATTCTATTGCCAAAACCTCAGCTGACGATAAAAAATTGTTTGAATTATATAAACGCGCTGCTCAGAATAGATGGCGTGGTAGTTTTGTTGAGCTAGGGAAACTTTCTGAGTCTGGTCATGGTGTACCTAGAGATTCGACCAAAGCTCTAATGTGGTATGAAATTGCTTCAGCTAGGGGATCGTCTCAAGGAAAAAACCATTCAAAGAGGCTTGTTAGGAAACTATCAAGCCTTGAAGTTTCCGCCGCAAAGAGCATGGCTACAGACTGCAGAAAAAGTGGTTACAGCCGGTGCTAATTAGCACTAGACGCTATCAGGCTAAATTGCCAAAGGTAGAGGAAGGTTCAAAAATATTTTTTCTAACAGTTTGGACGAGATCTCAGCCTTTTCTTTCAATAAACTTCTTGGCGACTTAATGTCAGCAAAGTTAGCCCAAACGACTGCGCCAGTTTTTGCATCTACTAGTAACATTGCTGCGTTAGCTGATGACTCTGCTTTGATAATGCTAGACCCAATTATCAACTTTTCGGCAACTGATGCGACGTTACGCCCCGACGACGGAGTTGATACAACGTATTCGCTAAAAAGAACATATTGGGTTTCAAGCGCGTTTATTTCAACTAAAGTTTCATCCGTTACTTCGAATACTTTTGGCTCAAGCATTTTTTTAAGAGTCGCATAGGAGCTTGAGCTTGAGTCAATACGATCCAGATTCATGATATTTTTGAATCTAAGATCAGATTTTATTTTTAAAATAATTGAGCTGGATTCAACATTTAGAATATCTCTTGTGAGGCTTGTTGTATTTGCGTCTAAGTAATGAGTTTTAATATTTTGGTTGTTTAGATAAGTCGCCATCGCTCTTTTTAATGATGCAGATAGTTTTTCATTAGTCGCATTGCTTGTAGCAATTTTCTGATCTAGTTTATTTGAAAAAATTATGACTTCTGGATCAAAAACTAAGACGTGACCTGAATTGTTGATTTCCAAAGCCAAGGGAGACTGATAAAAATTGATTTTTTCAGATTTTAAAGTTTCGCAGCCAGCTAGACTAGACACTAAAATGACAAATAATAAAGAACTAAAGGCTTTCATCTTAAATCTCCCAATCAACGAAAATAGCACAGCTCTGTATTTTTAAATATCTCTAAAAGCTTTAGCTGGCAGGCCAAAGTAGCATGGGAAGCATTGTTTATGCAAAAGTAGATGGCTCAACTAGATTGTGACTCAATTAAAGGAACACGTCACTCGCCCCTGACCTCAGCAAAATCAGGAGGTCATAGAGAATCTGAACAGGTTTAAAGCCGTTTATTCAACTGCTCTACAGCACCTGCACAGCCACTCACTCTCCTAACTTACTGATATATAACGATTATTTTTAAAGAAAAGAGTCTGCTCTCCGCGCCTCTACCGCAGCTTTGTAGCCGTCATCATCCTCTAATTCTTTAACTAGCTGCTCAGCCTTATTGGACAGCATTGATTTCCTGCCGTTCCTGACCTGAAGCTGCCAACCTTTTCTAATCCAAAACTCAAATGTAGGG
>Ga0196887_1001204_pt1 | contig 11408 bp, 9 predicted proteins | sample VirMetDEL_Mar_31_FD_169094 | JGI IMG/M metagenome (GOLD analysis project Ga0196887, IMG submission 169094) | Aqueous microbial communities from the Delaware River and Bay under freshwater to marine salinity gradient to study organic matter... | ecosystem: Environmental > Aquatic > Marine >... | reverse complement strand
AATGAAGGGTATAATAAACTCGCTACTAAAAAAAAAACTCAAAATCAAAATCAAAATCAAAAAAAAAAGATTAATTTAAAAGATGAAGAAGATTTAGCTAGACACGCAATGAAAGAAGTATATGAAAATGCTGATAATAGACGCAATATAGCAGGATATACATTAGATACTAGTTTATCTACTCCAGAACACTTAGTATATTCCAATGCTGATAGTATATTATTCGGTATTCGTGGAAGTTCAGCAGTTAAAGATTTTGTAGCAGATGGTGAAATTGGTTTAAAAAGTTTTACTGGGTGGCCAGATTCTCTAAGTGATACATTATTAAATCGTTATAAACGTGATGAAGACATATATCAAAAAATTAGACAGAAATATCCAAATCATCATATTACAATGAGCGGTCATTCATTAGGAAATACCTTAGGAATGAATATATTAAAAAATCACCCTGATGATAAAAATATTAAATTTTTTGGATATAACGGTTGGATACACCCTGACTATAATAAAGATAAGAGAGCATACCTTACTAGACAAGAAGGAGATTTAGTTTCAACATTTACTCCGAGTAATAAATCAATCGGTTCTACTATGGGTGCTGTTGGTGCGGGTGCTACTATAGGAGGGGGTGCTTATGCTGCAATGAATGCTAGAACTACTAATATAAGAAAACTTGCGGATTTACAAGATGAAATCAGTCGTCTTCAAAATAGACGTGATGTTGGATTAGCAGGACAAACAGTTGATGAACCTGCTACAATGAGAACCGAAGTAGAAGAGGCGTTTCCAGAATATACTAATGTAGCGTCCATAATAGAGGATGCTGGAGAAGATGAGGGTAATGTGATTAAATTTTATCAAAATGTATTAGAGCAAGGTCATCCTGAGATGTTTATAAAGACTAAAGATGTCGGAATATTTGAAGACTTTTTGATTGATAATGTTATTAAAGAAAATGTTGAAAATTATGATTTTGAAGATTTCACTGATGCTGTTGCCGATTTTAATGCTACGCTAAATTTAACAAATCACCCTGAATTAACAGATGTAACAAGAGAATCTCAAGTTGGAGATGAGTTTTTTCATAATGTATATGTTACTGATGGAGATGATGGTGTTGATGAACTAATGGACTATAGAAATCAACCTAATTTTGATGCGGCATTACGCCCTGAAAGTCATACTGGTATTATGGACCAATCAAGAATTACAACTAGTGAAATTTTAGATGATGAAGGAACTATAAATTTACATACATTCGCTGATGTAACAGAAGGAATATCAAATCAGGAAGAAGCAACTATGATATCATCATTAGAAACATTAGCAGAAGAAACGGGGGTCGCTGTTACAAGTGCTGGAATAGCAACCGCATTATTAGGTGTTGTTGGTATAGTAGGTGCTGGTTATTATTTATATTCACATTCAGCAAAACGGTTTAAGATAAAAAATAACCGCTTTAAGAAATAATCTAACGTAATAACATATGACTGATTTCCAAAACGAAGATTTTCTCCCAATTGAAGCGGAAGATGAAATTAATCAAACCGTAGAGTTTCTTGCCGCTAGACAACCTGTTCAACCTATGAGTAATCTAGCTATTAAAATCACTCCAAGTAATGGTGGCGTATTCACAAAAGACAGTGAATTCATAGAGATGAGATTAAATCCTCAACATAATACCTTCGTAGATGGGACATCCACTCTTTTAAATTTCACATTCACAGCAAAACCTGTTAAGGTAACCGCAGATGCTACTTTTTTTAATTGTCATTCCGCATCTCAGGCAATGGGATTATTTAAACGCATTACAGTTAATATCGGTGGATTGGAATTAGAAAATATTACTAATCAAAATCGTATTTTCAATATAATGACTAATTTATACGCCAATGGTAATCAACTAAGGAGTAGTAATACTGTTAGTGATTTATTTGGTGTTAATAGTACTGAATCTCAGGCAAATCGTGTCGGTAGACTTGTTGCAGGTAATGTAGGAGTTCCAACTTCTGCTACACCAACTGAAATTCCAATTAAAGTAAGTGTTCCAATTACCTTATCTGCTTTACTCGGTCCTAACGGTAGAAAATGTCTTCCAATTGGGATGCTCCGTGAAGCAATTGTAGTTAGATTTTATACAGTTGATACATCAGCAGAAGCGTACTATGCTCTATCACCAACTGCTGGTACATCCCTTGCTTTAGATAGTACTTCTAATTTTGAAATTAAAAATGTATCTATGGAAGTCAAATGTATTAGATTTGATGATAAACAATTTGAATATATCCGTAATAATACACCTGATAATATGTTGAGTTGGGATGCTACAGCGTTTGTATGTAATAACAATAACGTGCCTCCACAAAATGCAACAACTCAAATCCTTTTAGGAAATACGAATTACGTAGATGTTAAATCAATTATCTGTGCTACGCATTATAGTCAAATCTTAGATGGTAAGACTCTTACATATGAATCAGTCTTTCCTGGTTTATACCGTGCTAATATTCTTTTGAATGGGCAGCCAGTACTATCTCGTCAAATGGGAGTAAATAATACTAATAATCTAAATAATTCCGTACCAGAATTCGCAGCTAATTTAGTATCAATTGCTAGAAATGGTCTGGATATTTTTGATGCTAACACTACAATTCTTCCAACTGATACAAATCCTAATAATAGTGTAAATCAGTCTTTTAGTCCATATGCTTCAGGTGGTCTTGGTTCTGGTCTTATTTTTCCTATTGACGGACCTGCTGATATTCCTAACTCACAAGGACCTTGGGCTAATAAATCTGCTGGAGTTCCAATTGATCCTGCTAAGTTTTATTGGGGTTTATCTCTCTTACATTCGCAAGACACTAGCCGACAGTTAGTTGGGCGTAATTTAATTGCGAAACAGGTTGTGGTGGAGATGGTCAAGCATAATCAAATCCCAAGTGATTCCCTAACTCAAGTATTAATGAGTATTCTTACCGTGGGCTGCAAATATATTTTGAATGTACAAACTGGTGAATTACGCAGAACACTCTAAATAGCTTAAATATAACTTTTTCATATAATATATTATCTATAATAATATTATATGAAATACGAAATTGAGTTTCTGGGACCAGAAAGATATGCTCCAAAATATAGCGAAGATTTTATTAGATCGATGCCTGAATGTTTTGAAGCAGAATTCCGCTTAGAAAACATTAAAGCAAATATTAAGGAAAAAACATCTTCCATTCTATTAATTCCCCGCCCATATGAGGATTTTATATCTAAATAACAATTATAACATAGATGACTTCTCTTGTGAGCGATAATTATATATATGAACCCACACCGAGAGTATTAGATGGATATTCTTATAGAACTTTACTATCTAGTGAATCCAGTTCTTATCAATTGGGCGATTATGTAAGAATTGCCATACCTCCGGTTCACAATGGTTTCTTAAACAGTGCAAACTCGTGGTGTAATATTACTATCGGTGATGTAATTTTAAATGGTACTAATATAGTTCAGGACACTCCCACAACAGCAGGTGTGCGTCATTCAATAGCTGGTGTCCATTCATTAATTGACACTTGCTCCATAGTATCTCCAAACGGTCAGTTTTTAGAACATACTCCAAATTATCAGTCCCAGCAGGTGATGAACTGGATTAATAATACCGATTTATCAGCAGCGTTACCTAATAGTATTACTAATAATACCCCTGATGTAGATAACACTTTTGATGATTTCACAACTGTAAATGGAAATTCTATCGCACTAACTATTAATGCTGGTGGTACATCGGCGAATGGTGTAGCGACAGAACATTTTTCACCTACATTATCTTGTATGTTAAACGGAACTAAAGCATTACCTATTTGTTGGTTCGCTAGTGACACTCATTTAGAACTATTATTAACTAAAGATATTCTTAATGTTTTTCATAATTCTAGTTTTGCTGCTCCTAGCACTGTGGGTCTTCTATCTGGTGGGAGTTGTACTATTACGGTAGAAATTGATGCTATGATTGATGTTGTAACTGATAATAGTATGACTCTAATTAAAAAGAAAGCGGGATATGGTGCTGGTCCGGTTAGTTGGAGCGGTACTCAGCAGCGTTCTAGTATTCACAGCATATCAACAGCAGAATTAAACACTACTGGAGAAAATATTAAGAGTACAATTATAGGAGGTGTCCGGCCTAGAAAATTACTAAGCATTCAGCAGGCTGCGTTTGTTAATCATCCAAGTGGTCATTATGACAGATGGCAGTGCGTTAATCCGTATTCTAATGGTAGTTGGCAGATGAGAATTGGGACCCAGTTATACCCACCTAGAGTGATGGAATCAGCAGCAGAGATGATTCAGCACGTCCAGAAATGTTATAATCAAAAAAGTCTAACTGTTACTAATAATCGTTTAAAAGAAGGTTTTTACGGGCCAAGATTTAGTGAAACAGGTACTGGTACGATTGATACATTCCGAGGAAGTGTGGGTTACGATTTCTGTACATTTGATGGTAATACTGATGGTTTAGATACTACTAACATCATCATAGAAACTCTAGGTGGATTGAAAGGTTTAGTTATTCCAGCACAGTACCCTTACCGCGTCGTAACACTAAAAAGATTTCAAGTGTTATATTCCTGTGATAGTGCTGGAAATGTTAGTGTTTCTTATTAAAGGATAATCAATTTATTTTTAAAATCTAATCATAACTTATATGTCAGCAGTAATTCCACATTCATTAGTTCTTAAAGAAGAAAATCTTCCCTTGCCTTGTGTTTTCCAAAGACGTAAATATGAGTCTTCCGAGGGTGTCGTTCAAGGCGGTAGCATTGCTAAAATATTTATTCCATCAGGTCGTAATCAGTTCATAAATGGTAAAAATAGTTGGTTGAATTTTACATTAGTTGGTAATCTAGAAGGCACAGGTCTGCCAAGTACTGCCGGAGGAGGTACTAATACTTATTCTATCCGTTTAGACCCAATGGGTTTAACCCAAGCAATAAAGAAAATAACTGTTAGAAATGGTGCTGGTGGCAACACCGTATATGAATTAGATAATTATGCTAAAGCAGTTTCTATGCTTACTGTTGCCGGTGCTAATGCTACTACATCTAATGTACGTGCTTTAACATCAAGTGGTGCTTATCTTAATTCAGGGCAATTTTCTAGTTTAGTCGGTACGGCATTATATAGACTCGGTCCTCTTAGAGATACTCAAAAATCTGCTGATGGTACATCTGTTACAACTGGTCAATATGGTTGTTCAATCCCTCTATTAGGTCTATTAGGTAATTGTAATATTCCAATCTGTCATATCACCGAAGGTTTAGAGATTTCTATTGAATTTGAAAGAGATGTAAATCAGTTGTTTTATGGTGGTAATTATACTGGTTCAGGTAATACTCCAACTATTACAGGTGGTACTATGACTATGTCTAATATTTCATATGAAGGAGCAGTAACTACGTTAGATGATGCGTCTATGAAAGAGGTAGATAGTGCTAATAATTTTAAATCATCACCTGTAATGTGGAGTGATAACTATCATATTTTACATAATAGAACTTTTACTAGTGAAGAATTAGGTACTGAACAAGATGTTAATCTTATAGTGCCTAGTATGAGATATACATCTTTAAACGCCATCTATCACGCTTGTTATCAAATGAAATCACCAACTAATAAAACAATTTATCCATTAGGAGTACCTCATATTGGTGTTAATAAAATTCGGTATCGTATCGGTGGCATAGAACACCCCCGCAATTATGTAGATACATTATCTAAGATGGTTCAGAATACGCAAGGTTGTAGTACTAATGTTAATCAGGCATCCGTATCCGGTTTAATGAGTGGTAGTGATAGTGCACTTAATTATCGTCCTCCACCAGACGCATATGGTGATACTATTACATTCGTAGATAGAGGAGTCGTGGGTGTGAATTTTGAGTGTTTTCCTGACATAGATTCCATAGCAGGTTTAGATACTACTCACGTAGATTGCGAATGCCAGTTTGGATTAAATGGCGATACTGCTAATAGTCAAAGTCTTGAGTTCTGGTGGATGGGGCAGTTAGACGTTGTTTATGTATTGGAAGATGGTCAATTACGCCGTTCATTTAATTAATGGATGAATCCCTTACATATATCAAAACTATACAGATTTTATAATATAGTCTATCATTAAAATGTAATTCATATTTTAATTATTGATTATAAAAAGTCTTTGCTTTTCACATTATTTTTTTCCAATAAGTCTTTTTTTTCATATATTGGTGATAATCTTTTTCAGCATTAGTTGGTTCGTACGCTAGCGTATTTAACATTTGATATTATTATATAAGAAAAAATATTACATCTGCTATAAAATATTACGGTAATATTTTGTGTAATATTTATTTTATCAGTGATTGTGACGTGATTTTGGAAAGTTGATGATGGAATATTCCTAATTTTCAAAAATATTACAAATGAGCAAACTATTTTTTCAAAAATAAAATATTTATTTTAAAATTCCAATAGTTTTTTTCAAGAATGTAATATTTATAAAAAAACAATCATAAAGTAGTAGAAGAACCGACTCCAACTCCGATTATAAAAATATTACAATGTAATATTTTGCCCCCTTTTGTAATATTTCTTAGTGCTTTTGTAACATTTTTTTCATTTTTGTAATATTTTTAAAACGAGTCATCCTCACTCTCATTTGAATCCAACAAACAACATCTTTTAATCTTCCAACCCGTCAATGTACTAACTCTACGTCCATCACTAGTTGTAGAAGTCTTTAACACCATTTTCAAATCAGCAAACTTGTCTTTAATCCCGTTTTTAGTAAGATAGTAATCACTACCTTTTTTAATCGCTTCAAAACCTTGTGCCTCAAATTTAGGTGATAACACCCATTCTTTATAATACTTATCTAACTGATTAATATCAATACTATCAGTATCACTCCCCTTATCTAAATAATCACTAACAAACCTACTAATAAGATGTTTATTTTCCATATATGCTTTTGTATTATCAATCCAACTTTGTGGTTGTTCCGCCATACCTTCATTATAATATTTAACACACCCAACTACTAACCAATTGATACAACTACCAATATGATTTTCCATAACGGATTTATTAATATTAGGGTCACCGATGGCGTGAAGTTTATTATTTTCATCGTAATCTTTATGACCTTTTTCATAAAATGTCATCGGCATATCCCAAACTCGTAATCTCTCAGTAACAGCGTGATTTACAATATCAATAGCGGGAAGACTATTAGAACACATAATACAACTATACGATGGAGTGAATGTACGATTAGATTTATATAGTCCTCTACAAGTAATCTCACTACCACCACTATGCCTCCGCATTTTAGTAGTGTCAAGCATACTATCATCACCCATTTCATCTTGACATATAAAACGTTTTCCTTCTAAATCGGCATCATCTGGAGATGCTCCATTATGTTTTTTAGTAGTGCCATCTTTACACCAAAAGTTCTCTGGCAAGGGGTGATAAAAACTAGTTCCCAATACTTCTTTTAATAATGATAATAAGAACGATTTACCATTTCTACCCTTACCAATAATCATAGTAAATATATGGGATATTTGCTCTCCACATAATCCACTACCTAAAATCTTTTGAGCGTATTCACAACTAATTTTATCATTAGCACAAATAGTCATCATATAATTATCATTAAACCAAGTACAGTCACTTCCCTTAGCATCTAAGTATTGTCTACTAGTACACGGGATTGTAGTTGTGAAATAGTGCTCTGCAAGTCTTTCAATAGTTTCCCCCGTTTTTAAATTAATACAGTACGCATCTTTAAGAGGGATAAGATAAGCGATTTTGTCTTTATTATCATTAAAACTAACATCAACAATATCATTTTGTAAAAACTTCCAAACACTACTATAGTTTGCAGCCTTCTCCAAAGTAGTATTATTAGCAAACAATACTTTAATTAATTTAAATTGTTGGAATAATTGTTTTTCATTAAAAGTCAAGTTATTTTCATCTTTAATCTTATATTTTTTAATAAATAGATATTCTGCAGATGGTGGTTTCTCTACTTCTGCTAGTTTAATATCAAAATTAATAATAACTGGAAATAGACTAGATGTAATATCGGTTCTTAATTTTAGAAATATTTTAGTAATTCGATTAACAACTGCTCGATCACCCCCTTGCTGATATTCCCATAATACAGTCTTAGGATTAATTTTATAATAAGAGCAATCACCTCCATCGTGACAAGCACGGATAAGTGTTTTAGCAAAGTTACTCAGCATAGAAGAAACCATATAATCTTCAGTATATAGATTTATACAATTAATAGATTTTAAAAACCATTTATCCGCATCCATAAATTGTTTTTTAATCATATTATAATATTTCAATGCCGACTCAATGCTAGTGCTTTGTTTATCCCAAACATCTTTACAAGCATCTTCTTCGGTTGTTTCTCCGAATATTTCATAATACTTTTTATTGCATTGAGATATGTAACAAAACGCTTTAAATGTATGCTCTCCCCATAGTGATTCTGCTGATTTAAGTCTAAATGCTAAAAGGCGCCAGCTATCATAATTCCACACCATATCACCTAATAATTTATAATGCTCGTTATCATTAACAGGTGACCTAGCGAATCTATCAACTAGCGATAATATAGGTGATACGGCGATTAAGTCATCAGGGATTTTATCCGGAAGAGGATTATCAATAATCTCATTATCTTTTGAATCAATACTAACAACCTCTTGTACTAATTTATTATTAACTACTTTTTCAACTAGTCTAGTTGGTTTATCCACCGTATATTTTAAATATCTATCTAATGCTGTATTGAGGTCATTGGAAATTGGGCCGCATTTTTTTGGTGATTTAGTTTCCCATTTAATAAGACTATACTCACCGCCGTTTTTAACTCTACTCATTGGTGCTACACAATACACATCTGTATATTGTATATCAACACAACAAAGATGGGATGTTTTAGTAATTATAGATGATGGAGGAAGATAGAAATGATAACCATTAGGGGTTTTAACACTATGATTGGAATGTGCCTTCGCCATTTCTAATAATAAATTAAAGTCTTGAAGTTGTGCTGGATTAGTAATTTCATTTTCTACTTTTCCACTATCAATATCCAGAATCCAATATTTGCCCACTACAGGAATACAAGCAACATTACAATTATTCTCAACTACTCTATATATCTGGTCTTCAATAAACTCTTTTTGAAACGTTTTCTCGTGTTGTGCAACAGTCCATTTTTTAGCAACCCCATTAATATAAGATACGGGTTTTGATTTAGCAAGAGGTGTGTCTAAGACCATCATTCTATTAGGTTTCCAAGCGGGCCACGCCGAAGAAAGAATATTATTTAAATCATTAATACTTTTAGTCATAGTCATTATATTTTAATATATATTATAAATGAAGATTAAACGATTTCAATTTTTATTACAAATGTTACAAAATATATTACCTTAAATAATTAATTATTTAGTGCGTTTTTTAATAGTGGATAATATGAAAGGATATATTAATGAGTTATTATATTATTAAAAACATTAAAAACAAACTATGCTACGTAGGTTATACCGAATCTAGTCTATCAACACGGTGGTCACATCATTTATATAATAAAGATACAATGAGTCGTGAGATCATAGGGAAACTGCCAATGCCGAGTATACAGGTTTTAGAAGAGTGTAAGGATGGGGGGGCAAGTGAAAAACTATGGTTTCAAAAAGCGATTGACAGCGGTTATACTCTTGTAAATAGAAGAGATGGGATAGACGTAATACCAAGACTTAAATATAATAAAATAGATAATGAATTAAAATATCTTAGATATTACTTTAATGGCTTAGAAAGTAAAAATTATTAAGAATTAAAATTGAGAATCTAAAATTATAATTTATATAAGTCAAAAAATGGAAGACTATAATGACTGTAAGATGTATATTATCTTTGATGATAATTGGGACTGTTACATTGGTCATACTATATTAAGATTAAAAGACAGACTTAGGAATCATTTATCTTCTCCACATTGTGTATCAACAATGATTAATCCTGAGATATTCCCCTTAGAGGATTATCCCTGTAATAATTTATTAGAAGCACGAATTAGAGAGCAATGTTGGATGGATACATTTCCAAAGGCAATTAATAAGTATAGGGCATATACTAGTAAAGAAATGAGAAAAGAACAAATAAAAGAAGATAATAGACGAACATATTTAAAAAATAAAGAAAAGATACGAATAGATTCAAGATTATATAATTTAAAAAATAAAGAAAAAATTAAATTAAAATATGAAAATACTAAAGAAAAACGCCTAGAATACCAGCGATTATATAGATTAAAACAAAAAGAATTAACTAATAAAATTGATACATTAATTCCTCCTAGTGAATAAATTAATATATTAATTAAATGAATATTGGAAATTTATTTTGCGACCGTCACCACAATAGTTTATTAGCAAGTGTTGATAATTTAATGAGAACTAACAAAAGACTACAAAGGGGTGTTGATATGGCGATTATAGACCATATCAAAGTTGAGTCTACGAAATCTAAAAGTGAGTTACAAAAAAGACTATTTAAAAAATCAATTGCATCTATGAGAAGAGACTATTCTGTTGATTTTGCTGTTAAATTATTAATTGAAAAGTTAGTTAATACCCTTAGGTTTATGAGATATGCTTTTAATAGACCGCTATACACCAAGAAGACATATGAAAGATTAAAAAAAATTAGAGCCATTCCTGTATGCCGTGTATTTATGCCTTTACCCGATAATCCCCGTTTAAGAATATTATAACCCCTTATGAAGTTCATCAAATAATTCTCTTTTCTTTGCTATATCCATATCTACTTTTTTTTTATCATTTTTAATATCATATGTTTTCAAAGTAATAGTTAAACTATTATTTTTCATTTCTAATATATATTTATCTATATTATCAATAACTATTGGCATATATTTATTAATGACATTTTTAATTGGTGGGTGTAGTATAGATAATCTTCTCATTATATTATAATTTGAGTTCTCGTTTTTTAAGTGCATTATAATTACCTATAAATAATATATTACTTCCATCTTTTGTATAAACAGAATTATTTTCTTCATTATAAAAAAACGGTTTATTCATTAATTCTATTGGTTCTAATTTTCCCCCGATTTTTTCATCATAACTAACTTGTTTTGTTTCATTATTTAATCTACCCACATACTTAGATGCCAAGGTATAAACGTCATTTGTCTTAGTATCCATATCATATCCGCTATTCATTAATGATATTCTAACTAATTTTGACGATTTGATTTTCTTTTTTAATTTAGATATTTTTACAGTGTTTTTATCACATTC
>Ga0196887_1001203_pt1 | contig 11410 bp, 14 predicted proteins | sample VirMetDEL_Mar_31_FD_169094 | JGI IMG/M metagenome (GOLD analysis project Ga0196887, IMG submission 169094) | Aqueous microbial communities from the Delaware River and Bay under freshwater to marine salinity gradient to study organic matter... | ecosystem: Environmental > Aquatic > Marine >... | reverse complement strand
CTGCGTATATACACAACTATTTTAAATGACGATACCCGTAATATTTGATAACCCTCACGATTTTTTTGAGGAGGCTACTAAACAAGAGTATACAGATGCGCACGATTTATTCTACCGCAGTATGGTAGAGTATTTACTAGACGAGTCGATACAATACGTTTGTACGTTTATTTATAACGATTACGAGAAGTATTTATTCGAGCCACAATCCGAGGAGGACGAGATAATACTCTCCAGAGATGCCCTGCTATACTTTGAATATATCGAGGAATACGAGACTTGTCAATTAATATTTGAGGTTTTAAACTCTGAGGACTAGGTAGTTATAAAAAATGTTGTTTTTTGTTTGGTGGTAACAAATAATTGTTTGTATATTTACAAAAACAAAATTAATTAACTAAACTATTACATTATGAAAGCAGTTACAAGACAACAATTTAGAGACTTAGAGGGAACAGAAATACAAAAATACTCTTGGTACATTAAGGGAGCTAATTTACAACAAGAGGTCGCTCTGTATGAAAGAATAACAAGAGATTTAAAAAAGATATACCAAGTAGTAAAATAACTAACTAAAGGGGAGCTAACTACTCCCCAAACTAAAACCCTATGGATTTAAAAACAACACTAAACAGACTATTCGACAAAGACCTAGCTTTAACTCATGAGCAAAGAGATAAGCTAATCACAATTATTGGAGACCACTCTAAACACGAATGGAGCGCAGGATTTAAACAAGCTAAACAGCCAATATAATGGATTGGACTTTACAAATAGCTTTCCATTATCCGCACGACAGATTCCTATTAGGTTGGGAATATATGGCTCAAACCAAAGAGTTTAATTACACAACAATAAAGCTATATTTATTTATAGTAACATTAACCCTAGATATTTAAACCATGAGAAAATATATACATAGACTACTCGTAAAAAATTCAATAGTACCTTATAAGACAATCATATTAAAAACGGGCGTAGTTGTAGACCACTACAGAGACGGACTCGTAGACGTTAGTTAGTTTTGTTTAATTTTGTTTTAGTTTGCCCTGCCTTAATTGGTGGGGTTTTTTTTATATAAGAAACAATATAAATTATAATTCGTTTATATAATAGTACTAATACTAATAGTTAGTACCTATTAGATATGAATAAATTATCAAAAGGGAACGGCGGTTGGTCTACAAAAGCCAAAGGCATAGACAGGCGCAAAAACCCATTTAAGCAATTAATAAACGAGGCAACCTCTCAAGAAAACTTTATAGCCGTATTCCAAACACTAGAGGCAAGCGCGATGTCTGGAGACGTTCAAAGCGCAAAGCTCTACCTAGAGTATACAGTCGGTAAACCAATGCAGAGCGTGGATATAACCTCAGAGGGAAATAGCGTAAACATTCCGACGATTTCATTTACCTCAGCAATCGACGTAACCCCAGAGAATGAGTAGCGTAAACATAAGCCCAAAATTTTCGCCCTTGTTTAATATACCCGACGGCGTGGATACGTTTATTATAACAGGTGGCAGATTCTCTCAGAAGTCATTTGCGACGTCTCTAAGCGCTTTAAATAGTTGCACGAGGTATGGACATCGAATACTTTACAGCAGGTATACAAACGCCTCTCTAAAGGATTCTATATTTGCTGAGGTAGAGGAGAAAATCGAACTCATGAATATGGAGAGTTTTTTCGAGTCGCAGCAAAATAGGATTGTCTCAAAATTCAATAAAAGCAAGATAGTCTTTAAAGGATTAAAGGCAGGCTCTGGAGTCCAGACTGCAAACCTCAAGGGGTTAAAAGATTTCTCCATGCTTATACTAGACGAGGCGGAGGAGATGCAAGACGAGGCAATCTACGACAAGATAGTGTTATCAATTAGAGGTAACGACGCAAGCAATCCAAACCGAAATATAAAGGTCTTAATCTTAAACCCTACGAGTAAGGAGCATTTTATCTATATGAAATACTTTGAGAGTAGAGGCGTGCAAGAGGGATACAACGGCGTAAAGGATAACGTCTGTTATATACATACGTCCTACCTCGATTGTCTTGAGTTTGTACCCGACGAGATACTAGATTATTTCGAGGATATGAAAGTTAGCAATCCGATAAAATATAAGCACGTCGTTTTAGGCTCTTGGCTTTCAAAAGCGGAGGGAGTCGTCTATACAAATTGGCGCTTTGGCGAATTTAACCCCGACGGGTTGCAAGTTATCTACGGACAGGATTACGGATTCACAGACCCGACAACCTTAGTCGCTATTGCTATAGATAAAAAAAAGAAAATAATCTACGCAAAGGAGGAGCTATACAAGTCGAAGATTACCATCTCCGAAATATACGCAATCAATAGACAGAGAGCAGGGCGTAATTTGATTATAGGAGATAGCGCAAGCGCAGGAACTATCGCAGAGTTACAAAAGCTAGGTCTCAATATTAGAGGCGCTAAGAAAGGCGCAGGGAGTATCGCGGCAGGTATCTCATTAATTCAAGACTATGAGCTTGTCGTCGATGCAGACTCTACGAATATGGCAAAGGAGTTAAACAACTACGTATACACAGACAAGGGCGCGCAGTTAGCTTGCGATATGTACAACCATAGTCTGGACGCGCTGAGGTATGGAGTATTACACCTATTGGCTAATCGTGGCAAAATAGAAATAAGGTAAAGAAACAATACTAAGCAAAAATCGTTTTTATTATATGACAGAGACTATTAAAATTAGTGTACCCGAAAATATCGCAGATATTACTCTAGACCAATACGTCAAGTTTGAGGCGCTCAGAGCGAGAGAGGATAAGATGACAGAGCAGGGAATGATTGAGAGGGTTATATCTTTGTTTACAGGAATGAAAAAACAAGATGTAAAGAAATTAGTATACACAGACTACGAGGGTTTGATGGCGCAGATTATAGCAGCATGTGAGCAAGACGTAGAATTTGAGGAGCGGTTTATGCTTAATGGAGTAGAGTACGGCTTTATCCCAAACCTAGACGAGATAACGACGGCGGAATATGTAGACCTCAGCACTATAGGAATGGACTTTAAAGAGATGCATAAGATTATAGCTATCTTATTTCGTAGGGTTACGAATGAGGACGCTTTCGGCAACTATGAGATACTGCCCTATAAGTACGATAAGGCTCTATGTGAGGAGATGCGAAGTTGCCCTATGAATATAGTTAACGGCGCTCTGGTTTTTTTTTGGAGTTTATCGAGAGAATTAAAGGAGGCTATCCAGAAATATACGAGTCAAGTGGAGGAGAAAAACAAGCGGTAGACTATTTCTCAAAATGGGGGTGGTACGTAACTATTGATATGATGGCGAGCAATGATATACTGAAAATCGACAGAGTGCTAGAAACAAAGGTACATGAGTTTCACACGTTCCTAGCTCATAAGTTAGACAGGCAAAATATGGAGGCAATACTAAGGAAAGGAAATAACGTAACACAATTATAGAATGAACGCATATAGTAGACTATTAAGATATATAAGGAGTTTAGCAGAGCAAGACGTATTTGTTAAAACAATCACGACGGGCGCGGATATTGATTTGAATAAGGGCGATATATTCCCGTTGTTTAATATCGATATAACAGACGCAACGTTTAGCTCAAACGCTACGATTACCTTTAGCCTTAATATACAATGCCTAGATATTAGAGACATTAATAACGAGAATGTAAACGATAAATTTTACCTCAACGATAATGAGGTAGATAACTACAATGGTACGCTCTCTTGCTTAAATGCGCTTTGGGTTAAAATGCATAGAGACTTTGCAGACAACAATATAACAGCGTCGGATAGTCCGACCTTGACGCAGATAACTTACTCAGACAAAAACCTGTTAGACGGTTGGGATATGAGCCTAGAGGTAGAGATGCCAATAGACGAAACTAGCTTTTGCTTTTGGGAAGTGTAACGAAAATATTTAATACTCTAGGGAGTAATGTAGTAACGCAGGCAAGAGCTAATCTAAAGAAAAAAAAGAAAGGCAATAGCAACCTATCTAAAAACCTATCCTATAAAGTAAAGCGTAGCTCTATAGAGTTTACTCTAGCGGATTATTGGGAATATGTAGACGCAGGGGTTAAAGGTGTCGGAGGTAAAAGAGCGGATAAAAAAGTAAAGGGCAAAAAAGTAACGGGCGCAGCTTGGAAACTTAAAAAGGTAACAAATAATAAGTTTAAGTACAAAGATAAAAAGCCGCCGTTTATGGCTTTTAACGGGTGGACTATCCGCAAGGGTATAGCTCCTAGAGATGCAAAGGGAAAATTTACAAGTCGTAAAGGTTTGCTTTATGCGATTGCTAATAGTGTATACCACACAGGAATCGAAACGACGCATTTCTTTACAGACGCTCTAGATAATGAAGTACTAAAACTAGGCGACGAGATAGGCGAGGCTTTCGCTCTTGACCTTATCGACGGAATAAATATTAAAAGTGATAACGTAACAATAACAAAATGATAAGAGCATTAAGTCCGTTTTATATAGATACTCCTTTAGTGTATGGGGGTGTAACTTGCGCAAAGTATACGCTAAACGTTTGGGTTTGGAATGGCGACAAGTCTACTCCAGACTCTACCAATAGCTACCAGATAACCTACCAAAATACAACGGCATCAACAGGCTCGCATAGTATAAACATAAACGCTATAATTCAAGACTATATAGAATTCACTGAGCCGTCTATTTCGTTAGTTTCTGAAGTACAATTAATAGACGGCAATAATCAACAATGGGTATATACTTACGTAACCTATGACGCAGTCGCTACCTTGTACCATGAGACTACTCAGATAATGACGCTAGGGTATGCTTACGGAAACGAGGGCAGAAATGTAACGACGGTGTCTAATAAAACGCTTTTAAATCCTCAAGAGTATAAAGTAAATCGAGACGGAAACTTTGTGTTTCCTATCTACGTGCCTGTATCTCCCTCTCCAGATACTATAACGGTGAAATCTTATCCTAGTTTAGATATAAATTACTCTGCTATACCTGCCGAATCCGACGAGAGTAGCGAGATAGTAAAATACGTGTGGATTGATTTGTCTACAGCAGTAGACGAGGCTTATATAGAAATAGTCTGGCAAGGCAAAACGACAACGCTAGACCTAACCGACGAATGTAAGTATACTCCCTTAGATGTATTTTTTCAAAATAAAGACGGCGCTTTGCAGAGCTTTACATTCTTTAAAAAGCAAGAGGAGACTATAGACGTAACGGATAGCAGCTTTGAGACTAACAGAGGGCAGGCGTCGGACGGATTCCATCAGTTTGTAAGGTATGGCGTTCAAGGTCGCACTACATTAACGGCGGAAACGGGTTGGCTTGACGAGGATATGAACGAAGTACTAAAGCAAATACTACTAACAGAGCGAATCTGGAGTTTTGTTAGCCAACCATATACAAGACAAGGCGATGTATACACGCCTTTAAACATAAAAAAGACCTCGCAGAAATTCAAGACAAGGCAAAACGATAGGCTTATTAACTATACTATGACGTTTGAAATGAGTTACAACGAAATAAACAACATATAAGCATGGTTAATCTATTTATTAACGGCGAATTACTAGACCAATACGCAGACGAGAGCGTAGATATTGTAAGCTCTGTTTTAGATGTGAGCGATATTACTAAAAATACAGGCGATTACTCTAAAAGTTTTACAGTACCTGCTAGTAAAAATAACAATCGCTTATTTAAACATTGGTATAATGCGTCTATAGATAACGGATTTGATGCTAGGAGTAAAGTAGAGGGTAGTATTGATATTGACGGCGTACCTTTCAAGCTAGGAAAGTGGAGGCTAAACAAGTGTAATATAGTAAAGGGTAGACTTGAGAGCTATACAATTAATTTCTTTGGTAATCTGCCTAATATATCGGATACAATAGGCGAGGATATGCTGAGCGATTTGGCGTTCCCTACGTTAGACCACGACTGGACAAGCGACAACGTAATTAGAGGACTAGAGGGGAATCTATTAGACGGCGACATCGTTTATACTTTAATGGCTAACAAGCGTTATTTTTATAACAGCCATTCGGGAGCGCATGACGTAGACGCTACGACTATAAACATAGCAAACGGAGCGAGTACTTCACACGCTACGGGCGTAGTGTGGAGCGACCTTAGACCTAGCGTAAAGCTATCGAAGATAATCGACGCAATAGAGACAAGATACAACTCGTTTATATATGATAACCCTATAGTATTCTCTAGGGATTTTTTCGGTACTACAGAATTTAAAGAGCAATACCTATGGCTCAAGGCAGACGATAGGGTGGCGATAGGCGGCGGCGAGGATATAGTAGACTTTACTACAGGCTCAGAGACTTATATAAATTTAACTACTAACGTCGGAACTTTTATAACGGACAGATCTACAAATACAAGGTTTGCAATAGGTAACAAGATTACCCCTGCGGCTGGTTACGAAGATGTACCCTATACTTTTATAGTTAGAAACGCAGATACAGGAGAGGACGTTTACGCTTGGGATCGGACGCAATGGGGTAACGGCGATGGTATAATCTCAATAGGTACTAACTTGTTTTCTCCGAGTGGTACGACTACTTTTAATTTTACGTGGCACGTAAAGAGTAATTCTAAAATAGAGTTTACGTCTGAGGTTGCTATAACTAAATTTGTAGGCGCTACGGCTTTGCCTAGCGACGTTACAACAGGAGCAGCTCAAACTCTAGTTAATGAAGTAGTAATAGGCGACGAGATGCCAGAGTTAAAAATCGTTGACTTTCTCAAGGGCATTTTTAATATGTTTAAACTTGTAGCGATTCCAAAAGACGACGGAAGTATCTACGTTAATACTTTGGATTCTTACTACGCTCAAGGTCAAAGATACGACGCTACTAAATATATAGATTTCGCAAAGTTTGACGTTGACAGAGGAGAGCTTTTAAAACGTATTGCTTTCGAGTTTGAGGAGCCGAGTACTATTTTAAATATGGAGTTTAAAAAGAGAGCAGCCGACGGACAAGGTTACGGAGCATCGCTAGTAAATGTATACGAGAGCTTGACGCCTAAAAAATTAATAGACGGCGATACGCTAGAGGTAAAGCTACCATTTGAACAAATATACTTTGAGAGGTTAGTAGAGCAAGACGACGATATAGTAGGCACAAATACAAACATACAAACGGGCGTAATACTAGACGATAATTTAAACGAAGTTGTACCTAAGGCGGTTTTACATTACACATCAAAACAAGATATTTCAGCAACGCCTATAAGATTTGTTAACGACCTAGCGGCGGACGTTGTTTTAAACACTAGCCTAGTTATACCAATACATCACTTTGGCCCTGTAGCGCCAGTCTATGCAAATCTATTCGAGGCGGAGTTTAGCAACTTTACAGGAGAGAGCTTAGTTAATAATTTATATAGTATACATTACAAGGATTATGTAACGGCAATCTTTGAACTAAAGAGGCGAACGTTTATGTATACCGCAAACTTGCCTATACAGATAGTTACAAGGCTTGAGCTAAACGATGTTATCGCAATCGGAGAAATAGACTACAGGATAAATAAGTACTCTTATAACCTCTTAAACGGATTAACAAAGTTAGAGCTAATAAACGGCTTTGACACTACTCTACAAAATAGAGTATACATTCCGTCTATTATTAATATTGAAAGGTGGGCAACGGATATGGCTTTTAACGTGGAATTTATAGAAAGCTATACGGTTACAAAAATAGCAGACGGTAGCGGTACGTCTTGGATAACTACGGGCGTAGAGGGAACGGCTAACAACCTAGCGACTATATCCGTAGACGAGTGGGCGACGCCGTCTGGAACTCGTAGTATGATAATACGATACGTAAAGGATTCAATAACAACAGATATAACAATAGTACAAAATGAGTAATCACATTACAGATGTAATCGATATACTAAGAAGAGGCGAGTTTTACGGCGCAGGGGATTTCGTAGAGATTGCAAAGGGTAAAAACGAGATGGTCATAACTTGGAGAGGATTAAAACGAAAAGTAAAACGAATTATAAAAGCTAAAAGATAATGAAAGAGGTAAAAGTAAAATTAACCGTCGATTCGTCGGAGGCAAAAAAAGGAGTAGACGACGTAACAAAGTCAACTAAAAAACTAGATAAAGAGGTGGGCGAGGTTAGCAAATCCTCAGCAAATCTAGGCGGCTCTATTGATACAATGACTGGAGGGGCTTTATCCTCTTTAAAAAAGTTTGCAGGAGGCTTGAAAACTGTAGCTTTAGGTTTTAGAGGTATTGGCGGAGCTATTGCTGCTAGTGGTATCGGTTTAATCGTTATAACTATCGCAGCAATTACAGCCGCATTTAAAAGCACAGAGGAAGGGCAAAACAAGTTTGCTAAAATAATGGGCGTTATAGGTACGTTAACAAGTGTTTTAGTTGACAGGTTAGCGGCGTTAGGTACGGCAATAATGGACGCATTTACAAACCCTGTAGAGGCTTTAAAAGGTTTTCGAGATTCTATAAAGGAATATGTAACCGACCAGATAGCGCTAGTAACGGACGGACTAGGTCTTTTAGGTAGTGCAATAAAGAAAGCATTTAGCGGAGACTTTAGCGGTGCGCTTGACGACGCAGGCGCAGGAATGAAAAAGCTACTCGTAGAAACGTCTCCAGTATATCAGGCAACGGTAGCACTTGCAGGAGCAACAAAAGACCTAGTTACAGAAATGAAAGAGGAGGCTAGAATTGCAGGTGTAATCGCAGACCAAAGAGCGGCAGCCGACAAACTAGACAGAGCTTTAATAGTAGACAGAGCAGAGGCAAATAGAAAGAGGGCGGAGCTATTAGATAAGGCAGTTAACAAAGAGTTATTTTCTGTAAAAGAAAGGATAGCATTTTTAACAGAGGCAGGAGAAATCGAGGACGAAATTACAGAGAAAGAGATAGCCGCTGCAAAGTTAAGATTTGAGGCTAAAAAAGCGGAGAACGCTCTAGGAGGCTCTACAAAGGCAGACCTAGACGAAGAGGCAAACCTAAAGGCTAGGCTTATAGACCTAGAGACGGCAAAGCTACGTAAAGCTAAACTTGTAACGACTCAAATTGCAGCTTTAACAGCGCAAGAAAGAACAGAGGCAGAGGCAAAGAAAAAAGAGAAAGAGGAGCAAGACAAGCAGGATATTATAGACGCAGAGGCTAAATATAAAAAGCTAAACGATATAGAGAACGCAAGGCGTAAATATGCCAAAGAAAGAAACGACAAAGAGCTTGCAGAAAAACAAGCTTTCGAGGAATCTAAAAGAGCAATGGAGGACGCTACTATAAACCATACTAAGGCAGGTATAGGTATATTGTCGTCTCTTGCAGGAGAAAATAAAGCCCTACAAGCTACCGCATTAATTGCAGACAATGCCGTGGGTATTGCTCAAACCATTATGGCAGCCTCTAGAAGTATAGCAGAAAGAAAAGCGGCATACGCTGCAATCCCTGCATTTATAGGAACGTTTCCAAACCCTGCAAAAATTGCGGACGTGCCTTTGTTAATTAAAGATATAGCTAGCACAAAACTAGCGGCAGGTATAGGAGTCGCAACCTCTGGTATTGCTTTAGCGAAAGGACTAGCAGCTTTAGGTAAAGGAGGCGCAGGCGGAGGAACTCCACAACTAGGAGGAGGTGCAGAGGGCGGAGCAGAGGCTCCAGCGTTTAATCTAGTAGAGGGTAGCGAGAGCAACGCAATACAGCAAAGCATACAAGGGCAAGAGAACGCCGTTAAAGCGTACGTCGTGAGCGGAGAGGTTACAACAGCTCAAAGCGCAGACCGCAACATAGTAGAGGGCAGCGGATTTTAGAAATAGTGAAACAATAAAGTAATTTTTTCGTTAATATAATATAAAACTATGAAGAGATACGAGGGCAAATACAATAAAAAGAGCAAAGGAGTCTTTGCTATTAGTTTGGTAAACGCGCCTGCGACTGAGGAAACGTTTATCGCAATGGCTAAACAAGAGAAGATTGTAAAGTTTGCGAAAGTAGACGAAGAGCAGCGTATTTTAATGGGATTAGTATTACAGCCCGACCAATTAATCTACAGAGTAGACGAGGACGGTAACGAGTTTGAGATGTTTTTTAGCGCAGAAACAATAAAAGATTTTTCTCAGAACTTTTTTCAGTCTGGATTTCAACTAAACTCTAAGCTAGAACATGACGAGCCTATCGAGGGCGTTACGTTTGTAGAGTCGTGGCTAGTAGAAAATCCCAAAGTAGATAAGTCCGCAGCGTTTGGGTTAGAATATCCTAAAGGCTCGTGGCTCGTTTCTATGAAAGTAGACAATGACGATATTTGGAATAACTATATCAAAACGGGCGAATTAAAAGGATTCTCTATTGACGGAATGGTAGAGCTTGAGGAAGTAACTTTAAAATCAAATATAGAAATGAGTAAGAATAACAAAAATATTCTAGCATTGCTAAAACAGATAGTATCTGGAGCAGAGCAAGAGGTAGAGGTAACTCTAGGAAGTGTAAAATCTGGCGAGCTAGATATTCAATTCGACGGCGAAAGTTTAGAGGTTGGTACGGCTGTTTTTTTAATTGCAGACGAAAGCGAGAAAGTATCTCTAGCCGACGGAACGTATAAAATAGACGAGGGCGGCGAAATCGTTGTAAAAGACGGACTAGTAGAGTCTATGTCTGAGGCTGAGGCTGAGGAGGAAGTAGCTCCAGAGGCTGAGGAAGTAGTAGAGGCAGAGCTAGAAGAGGAAGAGGAAGTGATTGAGGAAGTAAACGCAGACGAGGAGTCTATGAAAGTAATTAAAGAGATTTTAGACGATATGTTTAAGGCTTACGCCGAGAGTATGGAGATTAAAATGTCTGAAATGCTTACAAAATTGTCAGACATCGAGGCAAAAAACGTAGAGTTAAAAGAGCAGGTAGTAACACTTTCGGCGCAGCCGTCTGTAGAGCCTGTTAGCTCACAACCAAAACAAGTAACTTTAACAAAGCAAGGGCGAATCCTTGAGGCTATTAAACTAGCAAATCAAAACAAGTAAATTAATTAATTTAAAATAGATAAAGAAATGGCAATTACATCAAATTACGCAGGGCAGGCAGCAGTAGACATTATGTTGCAAGCTATCAAGGAAGAGGATACTCTTAGACTTGGACTAATTAACGTTGTACCAGACGTAGGGTACAAACTAAACTTGAGAAACTTAGACGTAACTCTAGGAGTAGTAGACTACGCTTGTGGTACTACAGCAGCAACGGACGCTGTAGCTTACTCGGAGAAAGTACTTACTCTTTCAAAGTTTAAAAACGAATTTACAATCTGTAAAGAGGATTTTCGCCCAACATGGAGCGGCGAGTCTATGGGAGCATCTGCTTTTAACGACCAAACACCTCAAGAGATTGCAGACGCTATCGTAG
>Ga0196887_1001201_pt1 | contig 11430 bp, 8 predicted proteins | sample VirMetDEL_Mar_31_FD_169094 | JGI IMG/M metagenome (GOLD analysis project Ga0196887, IMG submission 169094) | Aqueous microbial communities from the Delaware River and Bay under freshwater to marine salinity gradient to study organic matter... | ecosystem: Environmental > Aquatic > Marine >... | reverse complement strand
GTACAACAAACACTATGACTACGCCAATCGCACAAGTAGTTGACCAGACGCTGGTTACCAATGCTGAGTTTGTCAAGCTTGTTGTATATGATGCTAACAATGTAGCAACCACGCACACGTTCAGCAGCAGCTACAAGAATGAAACCATAGGTGGCACAGTGTATTTGGCCTTGGGTGGACTCATGTCAGTGGGTATGCAGCAGCGTGATATCAGAGTTACCAGTTTTGATACCAGCGTGAGCATTAGTGGCATCGGCAGTGACAACATCTACACTGCATTGGCCACTAGAATTAAGGGCAGTCTAGTAACCATATATCGTGGCTTCTATGACAGCAATTACAATTTAGTAAACTCAGTGCAAAGATTCACAGGCGTGGTCACCAGTTATACTATCACTGAAGATTTGGATACACAAGAACGGCAAGATATCTTCATGGTTACCATTAACTGCAGTTCATATAAAACCATACTAGAAAATAAGATAGGTGGCAGACAAACCAGCCCCAACTATTGGAATGAATATGCCACTGCTCCTGCCACCACTGACAGCAGCATGATCAACGTACCCAACTTGTACAATGCATACTTTAACTTTGGCAAGAAGCCTTAATTATGAATATACGACCAGCTACCAAATTTGATTTAGAAAATATATTAGAAATGATCATAAGCTTTAGTAAACAAAGCGTTATGCCCAGCTTATTATCAGATGATGCATTAGATTTAACCTATTTAAAATCATTGTTACAACATATTATAGTAGGAGCTGGTATATTACTAGTTGCTGAAAAAAACAATAAAACTATAGGATTTATTATTGGGATGAAGAATAATAATATCTGGTATCCTAAGCAAATTATATTATCTGAATTAATGATTTGGGTTGAGCCAGCCAATAGACACGAAGGCATTGCCTGCGAATTAATTACAGAATATAATAAGAAAGCAGAAATAATGAGACAAAATAATCAGATCACTATGTATACCATGACTAAAACTAAATATTTCGTAGGTATAGACTTTGAACAATACGGTTATAATAAGATAGAAGAAACATGGGCCATGGGAATATAATATGTTTATAACAGCAGCAGCAGCGGCTATAGCCACGTGGATCGGAGCAACAAGTGCAGTAGCAGTTGCTGCAGTTAATTTCGGTGTCAGATACTTGGCCAGTAGTGTAGTTAGTAGCTTATTGAGTAACAGAGATGGCGGTAGTGCACCAGGTGCGCAGGCTGATCAGGGCAGTAGAATTCAATTGCCGCCAGCCACTGACAACAAGCTGGGCGTAGTATATGGCAGTGCCTATGTGAGTCCTGTGACTATTGATGCCAAAATCAGTGCTGATCAACAGACCATGTGGTATGTTTTGGCATTGACTGAAGTAACACAAACTGGCGTGCTCACCATGGGCAACATAGACAGCACAACCAACACTGATATCTATTGGGGCGACAAGCAATTGATATTTGGCCACGGCAGTGACAGAACTCGTGTTACCAGTTGGATCACTGGCGATGGACAAACAGATGCCAGATGCAATGGCAACATGTTTGTCTATTTGTATCGTGATGGCAGCACGGGTGGTGCCAATACTACACAGAGTGCTATCACAGTGCTCAGCGACAGTACAATTGCTCCAGATCAACGTTGGAACAGCAGCAGATACACTGGAGTTGGCTATAGTCCCACCATGCATAAAACTGCATTTGCCATTGTGAAATTAAAATACAATCAGGATGCCGGCGTTACACAACTGGAACAGTTTAAAATTAAATTGACCAATAGCTTAACTCGTCCGGGTGATTGTATTCGTGATTACTTGACCAGTGACAGATATGGATGTGGTATTCCAATCACACAAGTGAACACTGCCAACTTGACTGCACTGAACGATTACAGTGATCAATTGATTACCTATACCACTGTGAACAACACACAGGCCACACAGCCCAGATATCGTGTGAATGGTCCCATCAATGCTGGTGCTACATGTTTACAAAATTTACAAACTCTAGTAGATACATGTGACAGTTGGTTACAATGGAATGAGGCCATTGCGCAATGGGGCGTAGTGATGAACAGAAGTTATTTGGATACCACTACCTATAATGATCTGTTGGTTATAAACAGCAGCAGCATAACCACTGGTGTCAGTATCAATCCAGTTGACTTGACCAGCAGCTACAACATAGTGGAATCACAATTTCCCAATAAGTATATTAAAGATCAGACTGATTACAATTTCGTCTATTTAGATACGGCTGATCTGAATCCCAATGAGCCCACTAACAAACTGGTAATGCAGTTGCCCATGATCAATGACAGTGTGCAAGCCCAGTACTTGGGTACCAGACGTTTGATACAGAGCAGAGAAGATTTAGTGGTAACGTTTGGCATGGATTACAGCGGCATACAAATTGATGCAGGCGACGTAGTACGTGTGCAGCACCCCACATATGGCTGGGGACCTTATGCAGCTGATCCAACTAATCCAGATAAACTGTTCAGAGTTGAGCAAGTGCAAGAGGCCAAAACAGAAGATGGCCAGCTGGGCGTTAAACTGGTATTGATTGAATACAATGAGCAGGTGTATGCCAACATTGACATACAGGATTATGATCCAGCCGCCAATACTGGCTTGACTGATCCAACTATTGTGGGCACTCCTGCAGCACCCACAGTGATTGATTTAGATGTAGATGCTGGTACTTTTAGTGTGCAGGCCATTGTACCCTTGCAGGGACAGATCACCAGCATGGAATACTGGTACGGTCCCACTATAGACATTGAGAATAACAATTACAGATTGTGGGACACACAGTATAACAGCAGCGGGCCAATATATGCACCTGGCACTATTGAGATAACCAATGTAGTGGGCTTTGCTCCTGGCACTTATTATTGGAAAGCTCGTGCATTGACACAGAGTACCAAGAGTTCATTTAGTACTAGCAGTGTATTGGCATGGAATCCCACACTGCCAGCCAAACGTAAAACATGTGAAGCTCAGGCCAGTGCAACTGTTGTGTATGCAGATCAATTTAAACTGTGGACACCCAACACTCGCGGCAGTGTACTCACTTGCGAATATACGCCAGAAAACACAGGACAAGATGCAGGCGGTGTAGCCAGCAATCAGATCCAATTGGATATCGCATTAAGTGTTTACAGTGCCACTGCCACTGACACACTGGTGGCTGAAGTCTATCAGGCCAATGACTACTTCAGAGACACTATCAGAAGTATCGCAGTGGGTGCTAATGGTTACATCATAGTAACTGAAGGTGCAATCTACATGGCTGGCACCATAGTACCCAGTGCTGGCACTGTAAGAGAACTCAGTGCAGTAAGCACTGTGAGCATTGTGAGCACAGTCTCATTAAAATGCAGTGCCAGCAATGGCAGCAGATATGTGGTAGGCGGCACAGGCGGCACACTGGTATACAGTGACACTGGTTATGATGCATGGACTATTGTTACCAACCCTCCTCCAACCAATATTGAAATCAATGATATTATTTGGTCAAGCAGTTTGAACTTGTTTGTGGCAGTGGGTGGCGAATTTAGTTCAACTACTACAGGTGGTAAATCATATATCACTACCAGTCCTGATGGTGTTACTTGGACACAACGTCAATACTTCAGCAGCGCCAATAGATTAAATGCAGTTGCATACAATGGCACCTATTTCTTGGCCTTGGGATCAGGATTCTTTGAGGCACGCAGTGCCGATGGCATCACTTGGACCAATGGATTTATCAGTGGGGCTGGCGGCTATAGCATATACTCAATTGCCTGGGATCCCACCAACACTAGATGGATTGTAGTGGGTGATCAATATACTGGTGGTGCCAGCTACAGCAGAATTCTTACTACAGACAATACCTTTACCATATATGAACCCAGATATACGGGAACTGTGCCAGGCAGCAGCTTATTTGGTGTGGGCAAACACTCAGTTACGGTGAATGAATCGTATGCAGTGGGCAGTTTGGGACAGATATTACAAAGCAATGATGGCATCACCTGGAACGTGGTTGATAATGGCGCAACAGGCACATACTATATGTGTAAGGTAGTGGGTGATTTAGTTTATATCATGGGCGAGAATGTGGTGTTTAACGGCGCTATTACCAGTCCATCAATTGTACTCAATGATGTTAACGTGACCAATCCATTCAATCCCATATATTTCTGGCAAACATTTAGAATATGGGCTTATGGCAGCAATCCCAATTCAACATACATTACCACAACGCAGCCAGTGCAAGATCAATTGCCCAACAACGTACCCATTACCGCAGGGTTGAAATTGGGTGTGTACTTGGCAGAGGTGCCAATAAAATACATCATGGTTGTGGGCAACTTAACTAACCCCACCACTGCCGTTACAGTTTATGCCAGTAGAAGAAGCCTAAGCATAACGGAATTCAAGGGTTAATAAATACATATAGGAGAAACAAATGTCATTACTATTAAACGGTGCCAAAACAGCTATCATAGCAGGCACACCACTGCAGTGTGTGGAAATCTATCAGGGTGAGAGTTATACTTTCCCATTTGAATTCAGAGACAGCAGTGGTGCCGCTGTGAATATAACAGGCTGGTCAATCACTGCCAGTTGTAAATGGTATAACGCCAGCATCAGTTACACCAGCCCCACTGCCAGCACCAGCACAATTGACTTGAGTGGTCTAGTATTGTTGAGTCCACAACCCAGCGCCCCCACAGGATTGGCAGCTGGTATCACCACTGCAGCCACAGGCACAGGCTACTTGTATATTCCTGCTACAATCAATGGTGGCCAAACAATTGGCATTGACACAACACCTGCACTGATTGCAGTGGTTACTATGCAAGTGAGCAGAACAGATGCAGTAAGCAGTTTAACAGACATAAACAAAGAACCAATTGGTTTAATTATAAGGTACATCTAATATGAGTGAAGTCAATTTGCAGTTTACAGTGAATAATTTCAGCAGCACTATAACGCTGGCAGCTACAGAATTGGCTATTAATCCACAAGCCACTGAGTTAACTGTGTTCAGTGGATTTGCTGCCTATCCTCCAGCTGGTGGAGCAGGTGACACACAGGTAACATTCAATGATGCTGGACTATTCGCTGGCTCAACAAACTTCACCTATAACAAGAACAGCAACACACTGAGCGTAGATAATTTAAACACCACCAGTATCATCAGCAGTGGACCATTAAACACAGGCACCATATATGTAACAGGCAATGTGTACGTGAGCGACACAGTGGGCACTGGCAATCTGTCAGTAACTGGCATCAATGACATGGGCGCAGTGGGCAATCTCAGATTGACCAACACCACAGCTGGTCAATACATTAAAACACTGGGCAGCAATTTCCTGGAGATAGGCAATCTTGCTGCAGGTGGTCAACCACAGCAATTGCAATTTAACGATGCAACTGAATTTGGTGGCATACCCACAGTTACTTGGGATGGTACTGATTTAGTAGTAGGTGATGCTGACAACGTAAAGATGTATGGTGGCGTAAATGGTTATGTATTACAAACTGACGGCGCTGGTAATCTAACATGGCTACCACAAGCTGGTGCTATCTCACCTTCAACTGGTGCGCCTGGCGGAGCCAATAGCCAAATTCAGATCAACAGAGCTGGTGTATTTGGTGGTATCCCAGGCTTTACTGTGAATCCAATCAGCAATGTAATGGCAGCTATTAATTTAGAAGTAGCCACTGTGTTAACAGCTGGTACGGTAAGAACAAACAGTTTAGCTTATGCCAACGGTATACCATGGGTATTTGGATCACCAGCCGGCGCCAATACAACTGTTCAATTCAATAGCAATGGTAGTTTTGCCAGCAGCAATGCATTTGTATTTGGAACCAATCCCGTTAACAGCGTAGCCAATACTCTGTCAGTGACCAATGTGTACAGCACCGGTGATATCAGAGGCAATGCAATAACTGCAGTGGGCAATATCAATTGCTTCTATACTATCAGTGGCAATCTGCTAAACGTAAATTATATTACAGGTAATGGATTGGGTATCACTGCCATTGCTGCAGCAAATATTGTAGGATCCTTGCCTGCTGCAGCTAATAATCAACCCAATATTACATCATTAGGTACATTAACTAGTTTAACTGTTGCCGGTACAACTAAAATACAACAAGCAAAAGAAAAAGTAACTATAGATATAGGATCACCATTAGCTAATACTAATTATGACGCATTAAATCAAAGTGTATTATATTATACCGGAAATGTTACTAATAACTTTATATTAAATGTTCGCGGTAATGCAACTACCACTTTTACTAACATTATTTCAACTGGTGAGTCAATGACCATAGTGTTAATGACTTCTATAGGATCTACTGTTTATATACCAACTAGTGTAACTATCGATGGAGCAACAACTACTCCCATGTGGATAAGTAATGTTATTCCTAGTACCAGCACTGTATTTGCAAATACACTAGTGGGATATTCCTATACCTTTATAAAAACTTCTAGTAGCACATATAAAGTATTAGCTAGTTTTACTGGATTTAAATAATGCCATTAATTACAACAATATCTTCATTAAGTGATCAAGCATTTGGAGGATTTAATAGTGGATTTCCTCCATTTAATACCGTAGTACCAGTTATAACTGGTACATATCAAGCTAGACGAGTACTTACAGTATCAACTGGATCATGGGTAGGATCACCAATAGCAATAACATATACATATAATTGGTATTCTAATTCAACCTACGTAGGTCAAGGTTCATCATTTACTATCCCAAGCAGCGCAGTCGGTGAAAATTTAACTTGTGTAGTGTCTGCAATTAATACCCGAGGAACAAGTTCTATAACAGTAGGTGGATCTGTAGTCGTAGCCAATGTACCATCAACTCCAACCAATGTTACAGTTGTTGTAAGTAATTATAATAAAATTACAGTAAGCCCTCAGACATATGATAGTGGTGGTGCAACTACAACTTATTATGCAACATCAACGCCAGCCGGCATTAGTTTATCTCAAGTCAATAATCCTGTTTTTGTAATTAATCCAGCATTATACACCAATGGAATAACAGTAGCATATTCATGGGTAATAAGTGCTACAAATAGTGTTGGTTCTAGCGGTGCAAGCGCAGCCAGTGCTAGCGTTAAATCAGAACCAGCAATTGGAGCACTCATGAGCGGAATAGTAGGCCAAGCGGCATTTGGAAAATATATTGGAAATCAGAAAGCGCTTAGTTTATTAGGTGGGACTGGACCATGGACTACTGCTAATGCTACAGTTAATTCGTATAGTCATACTATATATACTACTGCATGGGCATTAGCTACACGCGCAGAGCTTCAGACCTATAGGATTGCAGCCGGTTGGAATGTTAATGGTCCACAATGGTCTAGTGAAAGTGCTACAGTTGGATATCATTACATTATGAACACTAATGGAGTAACTAGTCAAGTTATTGATTCTACATCTATAAATTATGAACCTATAGCTACTATTATAGCTTAACCCATTCAGTACAATTTGATAAATACTTTACACACCTTACAGTGCAAAGCGGTGCACTAGAGGTCAACATGCGAGTAGCAGAGAGGTTAAAATGCGTTCACCAAAAAGAAAATACCAAGAGCATAAATATGGCGCAAAAAAGCGCGGGTTGCCATTTGAATTAACATTTGAAGAATGGTATGATATTTGGCAAAAATCAGGAAAATGGGAATTAAGAGGACAAGGTAAAAATGCCTATGTAATGAGCCGGATCGGTGATAAAGGTGGATACACATTAGGAAATGTGTTTATTCAGACTGCTTCACAGAATAGTATTGATGGAAATAAAGGAAGAAATGCTTGGAATAAAGGCATTAAGATGTCCGCAGAACACATAGCCAGTATGGTCAATTCTCGCTGGAATAAATCAAAGGAGACTACATAATGGCAAAATTCGCCAACGACACCCTAACCCAGGTGGCAGGATTTGATGGACAAATCTTAGCACAAGAGCTGGTATACAATCAACGAGATTTCTGGAATATGACCTGGAACACCACAATTAATGGTGTCACCAGTGCCATAGACTTAACTGGAGTCACTATCAGTGCACAGATCATACGCAGAACTATCACAGATGTGGTAGACGGCAGATATGGTCTAGAATTCAACATCAGCGATTATCCCACTGCAGTTACTCCAATAACACTGGCTATTACTAACAGACAAGATGCGCTGGGCAAGTATACACTCACAATTGATGACAGCACTTGGCAGGTAATGGCAGATGATCCAGAACTCAACATAGCAATCAATGATCCAGTGTGTTTCAGTGGCCGAATCAAGCTGAGCTTTCCTGCAGCTGGCACTGACCCTGCATATGACGAATCAGTATTCTTATTGTTCTTGATCAGAAGCGACGGAGTGGTGAACTGATATGGCCAAACAAATCATAGTAAACAGCGAGAACAAAACAATTGAATTGAACGTGCAAGCACGTAGCAATATCCAATTGGAAGTGAGTCGCAGCATCAGCAAGAGTGGTATAACTGCACTCACAGCTGGTAACAACATACAAATAGCCAATGCTCAGGGTAACGTTACAATAGCTACCACTAGCAATATCACAGTCTCCGGCGATGTCACAGCCAATGCATTCTATGGCAATTTGATTGGTAACTTCGTGGGTAACTTGGTGGTACCAGGTGTTGAAGGCAGCATCATCTTCAATAGCTCAGGCAATGCAGGCGCCAGTACCAACTTGAGTTTTGTTAACAATCAATTACTGGTGGGTGGCAATGTCACAGGCAATTACTTCATAGGCAATGGATCACAACTAACCGGCTTGCCAGAACAATATGGCAACAGCAACGTGGCCAATTTCATGCCCACATATTTGTCAGGTAATATTGCCAGCAGCATGACTCCTGATACAGATGTAGTGTATGATCTGGGTACCAGCACAAAACGTTGGCGTGATCTGTACCTGAGTGGCAACACCATATACTTGGGCAACTCAACAATCAGTGCAGATGCCAATGGTATCAGTGTAAGTGGTAATCTGCAGGGCGATGGCAGTCAACTGAGCAATTTAACAGCAGCCAATGTCTCGGGAGTATTCAGCAATATCACTGCAGCAGTGGCCAATGTACACATTACTGGCGGTGTTGCTGACTATGTGTTAAAGACAGATGGTGCAGGCAATCTTGCATGGACAATACCTCAATCAGGACCACAAGGTCCCACTGGTCCAACTGGGCCCACTGGTGCGCAGGGTATACAGGGTGAGACAGGAGTAACAGGCCCCACTGGCCCACAGGGCATTCAGGGAGATACTGGCCCAACAGGTCCACAGGGCATACAGGGCGTACCAGGTGATACTGGCCCAACAGGTCCACAAGGCATACAGGGCATTCAGGGAGAAGTGGGACCAACCGGCCCACAAGGCATTCAGGGTATTACTGGTGACACTGGACCAACAGGTCCAGCTGGGCCACAGGGTATTCAGGGTATACAAGGTGATACTGGTCCAACAGGACCACAAGGTATACAGGGAGACATGGGTCCTGCAGGACCACAAGGCATTCAGGGCATACAGGGCGATCAGGGTGTAGCCGGTATTGGTATCAATCTTAAAGGTGAAGTTGCCACAGTGAGTGCTTTGCCCGCAACAGGTAATGTGCAGGGTGATGCATATGTTGTAACTGATGTGGGTAACTTGTATTCATGGGACAGCACTCAGTGGATTGATGTAGGCCAGATAGTTGGACCACAAGGTATACAGGGCATCACTGGTGATACTGGACCCACTGGACCAGCTGGACCACAAGGTATACAAGGCATAGAAGGACCCACTGGACCACAAGGCATCACTGGAGATACCGGACTCACAGGCCCCACAGGCCCACAAGGTATACAAGGCGACACTGGTCCCACTGGTCCACAAGGCATACAGGGTATTGAAGGTCCAACAGGACCACAGGGTATTCAGGGTTTTACTGGTGACACTGGTCTTACCGGACCAACCGGACCCACAGGCCCACAGGGCATTCAGGGTGACGCTGGCATTCAGGGCATTCAGGGTATACAAGGCGACACAGGTCCCACTGGACCCACTGGTCCAACTGGCACACAGGGTATACAGGGCATTCAGGGAACTACTGGTGCAACAGGGCCTACTGGAGCTACCGGTGCAACTGGCGCAGGTGTGGCCATGGGTGGCACAGCTGGACAAGTGCTCAGCAAAGTTGATGCAACTGACTACAACACACAATGGGTTGATCAGACTGGCAGTTATGGTAACAGCAATGTGGCAGCTTTCTTACCCACATATACCGGTATTGTTGCAGCCAGCAGATTTACCAGTAGCATTGCAACAGGCACTGCACCATTCACCGTTAACAGCACAACAACTGTTGCAAATTTAGCAGCAGCCACAAGCGGCACAGCAACTACAAGCGGCACAGCAAATACCACATTGGGTGCAACATTAGCTGCAGGATCTGCGGTAACCACTTATCCTGTATTTGCTACAAGTGCAACTGGTAATAATCAATTGCAAACTGATAGTGCTACATTTAAATATAATGCCAGTACTGGTGAATTACAAGCAACATCATTTAATGGTTCATTAAGTGGAATTGCAAGCAGTGCAAATAGTATATTAACCAATATAAGTACTAACACAGCGGTACCAATATTGGGTATTAATAGTAACGCTAATAATTATACTTCAACTGCTATAAAGAGTGCAAACAATCTTACAATGAATTTGTTTAATGGGTCCATCTCAGCGACTACATTTATAGGTGCATTGACTGGATTAGCATCAAGCGCAACAGTGGCAGCCAGTGCAAATAGTGTGGCAGTGGCCAATGTAGTGGGTATTGGTAATATTGCTACCACCAACTACAATGCTAACGGTCTGCAAGTACTTGCTGGCAATGGTGCATGGGTAGCACAAACTGGAGGCGGCGGCGGCGGTACACCAGGTGGCAGCAACACACAGTTGCAGTTTAATGATAACGGTGCATTCGGTGGAACGAGTACTGTCACATATGACGGTGCAAATTTGAGTCTAGGTGCAGTGACCAATGTCAAGATCACCGGTGGCACTAACGCATACGTATTACAAACAGATGGAACAGGTAACCTATCATGGGTAGCCCAATCGGGCGGAGGCGGCGGTGCTGCTGAAACATTTAATGCATTCTTATTAGCGGGACTATAATCATGGCAACATCATATAAAGTATTAGGACAAATCAATCCAGCAGCAACCACTGCTACCACATTGTACACAGTGCCTGCAGCAACCAGTGCAGTGGCCAGTACTCTGTCAATTTGTAACATGGGTGTTACCACTAGTGTTAGAGTTGCAGTAAGACCTGCAGGCGCAGCACTGGCCACACAACATTATATTGTTTATGAT
>Ga0196887_1001192_pt1 | contig 11461 bp, 15 predicted proteins | sample VirMetDEL_Mar_31_FD_169094 | JGI IMG/M metagenome (GOLD analysis project Ga0196887, IMG submission 169094) | Aqueous microbial communities from the Delaware River and Bay under freshwater to marine salinity gradient to study organic matter... | ecosystem: Environmental > Aquatic > Marine >... | reverse complement strand
CATTGATGATAGTGGATGCTACTACGCAGCGGGCTGCACACAGGCTGGGTACCTAGAGTACTACGAGCAAGGCTTTGAGGCTGACTATGATGATGGTTCATGCGTTACGCTGGCTATGTTCGGATGCACTGATCCTGAGGCACTTAACTACGACCCAGAGGCCAACGTAGACATTGACTCCTGCATACCTGTGATCGAGGGCTGCCTAGACATCGACGCCTACAACTACAACGAAGAGGCCAATACGGATGCGGACGACTGCGTGTATGACGCTGGATGTGTTACAGGGGCTGGTTCTCCGTACTGGGCCAACGACTACTGCTACTCATGGGTGATCGAGGTAGACCCCTACTGTTGCGAGGTGGGATGGGATGCGTACTGCATCAACCTGTATGAGTACTGCGGTGACGGGGTGACTAACGTAACAATCCTAGACAACACAACCTGCGAGGTGAACCCAAACCCAACCAGAGACATAGTAAGGATTCAGTCCCCTGCAGGAGCCGTTGCAACCGTGTATAACTCACTGGGCCAGAAGGTGTTAGACCCAACAAAAGACAAGGTAATAAGCCTAGGGGGTCTGCCTGACGGGGCGTACATGTTCGTGATAGACTACGAGAACAGAAGGGTCAAAAAGAAAATCATCAAGCAATGAGATATGTAGCAACACTACTGCTTCTTCTTGTCAGCGTCAGCGCATCAGGACAGGCAGTAAAGAAGGCCCTGAAGTTCGCTACGTTCTACACAGCGTTCAGCGGGGGTAACTCTATCTCAGATCAAGAGGTGTTCTCTGTGGGTAACGGGCTACAGACAGACGTACTCAAGACACCATTCGACTACTCGTTCACAGCGGGGGTGCGTAAGATCGCTCGCTTCGGATACGAGAACAGAGCCAACACCTTCTACAACGGCACAGAGAAGTCCTACGGGGACGCTGCCACGATAGGTAAGGTGAAAGGATTTGAGTTCTTGTTCGAGGGTGACTACCGCAGACAACAGGGAATCAACTACTTAGACCAAGACCACTTCTTGCGTTACGTAGGTGAGCGCTGGATCACCAAGGTGGAGTACCTGCAGGACGGGTTTGCAGATGTAAGCTACTTCGAGGGTTCACAGAGGGTAAGAGCCAACCTCGGCAAGCTGTCCTTGAATGCGGGCATTATGCAGCGCCTCTCAGAGCCATACGGGTACGATCCTTTGAACGAATGGGTTCTGGACAACAACCAGCTCCACTTCACCTCTTTGGCGCTACAGGAGGGCTACAATATAGACGTCAACACGGGTGAGTTCTTCAACCCTCAGGGTGAGCTTGTAGCTAGTAGCTACGAGGTGTGGGAGGAAGTTGTGATTCCTCAGGTACTTGACGACTACGTAAACAAAAAAAGAGGTGAGCTGCCTAACCAATGGGTCCATTCATTCGTTGTGGGGTTTGATTACTACCACTTCACAAAGGACTTCTGGGTACACAGCTGGGGCAACCTAATCCCCTACCACGTAGACACAGACGGGGAGTACTCCTACCATCGCTTCGTGAGTAGCGACCAATGGATGGATTACTCAGGAGGCCTTATCTTTGGTAAAAGATTCAACAGGAGTTTTGGTGTGTTTGCTGAGGGCAAGTACCACAAGTACTGGGACCGATCATGGCACGACTTCTCTATTGGCATTAACTACGTAATAATCTGACATGGCTCAGCAAATTGGGGAGGACACTAAGGTCACACTAGACCTAAAGACTATAGGGATGGCAGTCACAGGCCTGGGTGTCTTGATAAGCATGTGGTTTGCTTTGCAAGCAGACATTGCAGAGGCAAAAGAATTGCCTGAGCCGTTGGCCCCAGAGATTACACGCATGGAGTTTGACATGAAGGACCAGCTAGTCCGTCAGACAATCATGACCACTCAAGAAGACGTAACTGAGATTAAGGAGGATATGAAGAGGATCGAAGAAAAAATAGACAAACTAAAATGAGAAATGAAAGGAATACTAACCCTATGTGCATTCTCTGCATTGTTCTTGGCGGCCACTTATGTGGAGGTTGCTGAAGAAAAAGAAGTTTGTAGTTTAGGTGTATGCGTGATTGAGTTCAACGCTTCGTTTAACTCACAGAACAGCGTGCCATGGATCGAAAAACTAAACGACTGCGAGACAAGCCGTGTAGACATTGCGTCTGCTCCAGATCTTCAGAAGGAACACAAGATAGTAGTTGTGCCAACAATAGTAGTGTTCAACGAGGGGGAGGAAGTGAAGAGGTTTCAGGCCAACATCATGATGACGATGGAGGCAACGAAGAGTGACGTTCAAGAAGCTATTGATGAAGTACTAATGAGTGACTTTTAATGAGAACTAAAAAGAAATACGCACACGGTGGTGTTCACAAGTGGCCACCAGATACTGAGGTAGCTCCAGCTTCTTCTACAGCTGTCTCTATGCCGCAGCTCAACTTCTTGGCAAACCAACTGCTGCCAGCACAGGTGGGTAGCAACATAGAAGCAGAAATGCTTCGAAAGGAGGGTGTGCCTGCGGTGTCTACACAGCCTGGTAGGCCAAGCAAAGATTATGTAAGAGGTGCAAACATATTTAATGCAGATAAAAGAAGACAAGAAGCTTATGACGTTGCAGTAAAGGATCTTACGGGCAAGGGAATGTCTGAGCAGACAGCTAGGGTAATGCTTACATCAGACCCTAAATCACCTTTCTTTGAGGATATGTCAGGAAGGGCTGAATCTGTTGCGCCTCTTATTGACCTTACCCCTGCTGGTGATGCCCTTGCCTTGGCTGGCGCGGCAGGAAAAGCCCTTGAGGGTAAGTTTGGGGAGGCTGGGGTGGGAGCTGGACTGGCAACAGCGGCTTTATTCTTCCCAGGTAGGATGCCAACGGACGCACGCGCGGACGATATGATTCGCGTTATGGCTGCTAGAAACGAGGCAGCGGGTGCCGTTCCGCAAGGTGTTTCTGATATCGTAGAGTACGTTCAGGAGGCAGCTACACCTGGGAATATAAGTTTTGGAAGAACGAGGTCAGCGGCTTTGGGGGGTGGAAGAAGGTCGTGGACAGAGCCTGTAGTAGATCTCCCAAATAATCCTGACAGGAGCCAAGGATATTTAAGAGAGGCCTTTACGCCCCCTAGTCGAACGTCTAACTTCCACGGATCTAGTCAGCCTCGTGAATCTGGGTTGGAATTGGGAAGGGGCCTTGTGAGTTCGTCAGAACTTAACCCGCTGAACTCTGGACAAATTCGAACATCGTCAATGCAGCTACGAGCTACAGCAGACATGTTAGAAGTGATTTCACGTCAACCAGGCAATCTAGACGGCCCACAAGCTGATTATTACGAGGGAGTTATTGATGGAATACGAGAGGGTATGCCTTCGGCTCCAAACCCACAGTTAGCAGGATCGACCGCAGCTAGAAGCGGTGGATCAGCCACTAGTGGGTTTACTGTTAAGCCTCAAAGACAAAAGATTGCTTTTGGAGACGGTGCTTTTGAAATATCAGGAACTTTAGACCCGTCTGCCATAGGTGATACTCCTAGTTCGTTCGGAAAACCTTTTAAAATAAATAATTTTAATCTTGGAATCAAGCTAGAGATGGACGGAATAAGGCGGCCAGATGGAACAATAGAATACGACTTTTTTCTTAACGCTAAGGATTTTGATCAACAGCCAACGTTTAAAAACAGAGTTTTAGATCTAGAAAATAGCGGGCTATCTATGGAAGCTGCAGAAGCGGCTGCAAAAAGAGAAGTTGCCCAAAATATCAATAATGCTCTTAAAAAGATGTATTCCGAGATACCTGTTGGGCACTCTATATCAACTTCTAGCTACAGCACAGACTCTTACCCTATGTTCCTAAATGGGATAGCTATGGGTAAATACAAAGTCAAGCCTTCAGACGCAAAAAAGATGAACGTCCTGAACCCCATGGGGGCAAAAGATAACCTGTTTAGAAGGTGGAACCTTGACAGCCTTGGAAAGGAAAACGCATCAAAGCTGAGGGCGAATCAAAGTTTTAACGACGTAGCAGCCGAAATAATAAAAAATCGCCCTAACGCATCACGAGCACAAGTTGAAAGAGATGCTTTGCTAATGATAGCCAAGAAGGATAGAGTTCTTCGTGGGTTTGAAGGACAAGATCTGTACAAGGTAATTCAAGAGGGCGCTGTCAATCACATAAACGAGCAGATTGATCAGACAAATGAAAATGCCATACAATCTTTGATTCGTCAAGCTATTCAAGAGGCAGAGTCTAGGGGAACAAAGATTTCTCCTCAGCAAGCTGAGATTGATGTATTAAATGAATTTACACCTCTAGAAAAAGCGGTTTTGGAGTTTGGTAAAATAAATGTTCCAGTGCCTGTATCAACCAAGATAAGAGCAGAGGAGGGTGCCTTTCTTCCATTTAAGATAAAGAAGAAGAAGGCCAAAGGTATGAGAATTAAGAAAGGGGCCTAGGCCCCTTTCTCTACTCAAACCCAATACAATGTGCCACGTTTGGCCAGCCCTGCAAAGGATGCTCTAATATAAGGATTCTTATCAATCCTCCAAACTTAATGTCGTCTTATTTACTGGGTGCTTGTAGCTCGTACTGTACTTGACCATACGGTAGCTAGGCACTTCTCTAAGATCGTGGACGGTGATCATACTGATCCTGTCTCTTTGTGGTCTTCCGTCGTGAGCCTTCCAGTTGGATCGAGAGTACACTCTCTTGTAGGCCTTCCACTTCTGTGTTACAACCTCTGAGGTGTCTACGTTTTCCTCTGCCCAATCCTTTAACTCTTCTCTAAGCACGATGGCAAAGCCACCGAGGTCTGGGATTTCGAAAGCAATCCACTTAGCTTTCCCATACATCCATCCAGCGTCACCGTTGACGTTTTTGAACTCTATCCACAGCTCACTCGGCAGCTTGTTACCTTTGATATCCACTCCAAAGGTTTCGCCATCTTTTGTGTGCCAGAAGTCTATGTGATCAAATCTATCTGTATTTAGATCAGACTTCTTTGCATTAGGCCATATACGTAAGTATCTGTCTGATGCCATGCGGTCAATCTCGTTGACCTTCCTTTTTCTCTGGGCCGTTATGTTTTTGTTGTGTATCATGAATTTCTAGGGCTACATCTTTAATTAAATCTGAGTCTATGGCTATGCCACTTTTAAATTGATATAAGGCGTCAAGCACTTCATCCACATCAAAGATCATATTCCCGTCTTTATCGTGAAGGGATTCGTAGAGATCGGTAACAGATTGGTGCATGCGACCGCATGCCTCTACGTAAATCTTGTGGTAGACCTTATCCATGTCTGGATATGATATCCTGAATTGCTTGATCAACTTGTCCTTTATTTTTTGCGATGTAAACATCGCTTTCTATTTCGTTATCTACTAAATACTTGAGGAAGAGTTTCCATCTCATATTGAAATCATGATGGGAGGGAAGGAATCCTTTTGTCTCAATGACCCAAGACATATCCTTGGCCATAAAGTCTGGTGTGTACCGTATGGGTAGCACCACCTTCCCCGTCTTGTCGATCATCTCTTTCTTCTTGGATGTCATCCTCATGTACTTGTTTTCGTACCTAAAGGATTCAACCAGTGTAAACTGCTCACCTTCGTAGACAAAGGGCACCCTTAGTGCACGTAGTTGTTCTGAGCAATACTTTTCAAGAGAAGACGCGAACTTACCTAATGATTTTTTTTTGGCGGACTTGCGAGTCCTCGTTCTTTTCTTCCTCACAAATGTGAAGTTACGTTAGATTTTTTTGAGATTCAAGTGAGAAGCTAAAGTTTATTGGCAAAGACTTCTCTGATTTAAGGTTAATAGGTTGAAAAAGAGCTCTCTGGCCTACACGAGTTGTGAATCCCGTGTGGGAAACATTCATCACAAGGCAGTAGGGGTCTTCCAGCGGGGTAGGTGAGCCACCCGTCTCTACTTCTCGTACTTTTCTGACATGTAACTCGCTCATCTTGCGGATCATATGATCACTTGCTTGAACCTTTCGGTGAAGAGTTAAGAAGCAATCGGCCCTGTTTACAAACTTACCGCCACCTTCTGTGTCTTCAGCATAGGGGGCAACAGGTAGACCATCAGGGCCCTTCCTTCTTTGTGCTTCCGTTACTGCGTGCATGTTGAGCCATACCGCTACATCGTGGGCCTTACTGAACGTAAGGAACTCACTAGCAGCCTCATAGTGGTAGTCATGTACACCAATCCCTGAGTTCTTCATGTCCAACTTCAGTGAGTTATAAGGATCTACGAAGACGGCATCTACTTTCTGCTGTCTCATAACCTTCTCCATGAACAGGATAATGTCGCTGTAGCTGTACACTTGATTGTTATTGATGATAGTGAAGTGTTCTTGCACCCACTTGTACGCTTGTTTTCTCTGAGCGTAATTCATATTACCAACAACAGTGTCCATTGCAAACTGCATAAGGGTCATCTTAACGGAGGCTGTACGGTTTTCAGAGGAGTATATAACCCACTTCCACCCGTGTCTAATCGCAGAGTTGACCATCATGTAAAGAGCTGTAGTCGTCTTGCCCACGTTAGAGTGGCCATTGATAATAACAAACTCCTTCTTGTATCTAAAGTGGTCGTCAAGATTAACGTCACCTGTGTCCAGCCCTAGTTGAATCTTGCCTTGAGAGTAGTCGTCAATCCACCTGAAGTCCTCATCATCTGATGAGATAAAGGACATGTCCCCATCGCTGAGCAACATCTCGCGCTGCGCTGACTTCTCCTCGTCGATGATGTCCCTGATGGGCATCTGCTTACCCTTCTCGACACCAGCGATGATTGTCTGCTTAGCGTGGTCCTCGTTGTCCACCTCGCGCTTGCTGATCTCACGAAAAAGGATTCTTAAAACCTCCTCCTCTTCCATGCGTCCAGCAGCTATGTACCCACCACACAGGATCGCTGCCCTATTAAGGGTAATCCACTTCTCTCCATCCTGTGCCTGCCGTATCATACGGGCGGCAAGGTTGAGCTTCATGTAGTCCGTATGGTCGTACGTTTCGTTGACAGGAACCTGAGCCTCAGCATGCTCTGTCGTAAAGTGCCCAAACTTCTTGTAATCATCTTTGATGATGATGTCTGGGTCAAAGGACTCAAAGCAAGCCCGCGACTCATTGATGCCTGACTCGTCAAGCTCTAGTCCATGGCTTCTTTCGAAGTACTTGATAAGGGCACGGAAGTGATCCCTGTGTCTTTCTGGATTCGTGATGTGCACCAGCGCCTTGACGCCTGTACCGCTCGGAGAGGTCCAACATGAATGGATAAAATCGTCAGTGGCAAGAGACCTTTTGGACGCATCAACATCCACGTGGTCAAAATCCAAAATAATAAATCCAGAATGCTCAAATAAATCCTCGTCAGACCTAGACGAAAACTCCCCGCTGAAACATACAACAGGGAGCTCAAGCTTCTTTTCTTTGTTACCATCTCTAACGTCAGATACCAGTGTAGACGACTTCCCTGTCTGGATACGTTGGAGTGCTGTTTCTAGAGGTATGTGGTGAGGGTTGGTCTTGTCGTAGACGTTTTTGAATATTGTGACTTTCATTTTCCTTTGCAATCATTAGGAGGATTAAGTAGCCCGTAAGGTCGAGCAGAGTGTCTTCATCGTGGTCAATAAGACCTGAATTTTGTATGCGCTTAAGTTTGTCATCAATGCGAGCTTTAATGCTAGACACTGAATTGGCTTTTGAAAACACATTTAGGGGTTCTAGTGCGGCGTCCCCATACTTTTCGTTCTTAGACAGAAGAAGCTCTTCAAGCTGCTTGCATCTGCTTTTTATTTTGCTCTTTGTGCTCATTGAGAGTTAGGTTTGAGTGTGATATAAGCTTTTTCTCTACTACCTCACGTATCATAATGCTTCTTGACCCCTTTGTTTTTCCGTAGAACTCTTGTTCGAGCCTACTCATAGTTTTTGGATCGTAGTTGCGTATGTCGTTAGGAGTATCGAAGACAGATACTACCCACACAAGACGCTCGTGTACAACCTTCTTTTTTTTGAAGGCGACACGAGCGCTCATGTAGTAGATAGGTGCCCCTTTAGAAGGGGACTTCATCTGTTTGTGGTTGAGAGGCTTGCTTGGCAGCACGCTTCTCTTTAGCAGCCTCACTATTTGGGTCGAATACACGACAGCAAGGCTTCCCATTCTTAGACATAAACATAGTCAGGTAGACATTTCCACCCTGCCCCTCCTCATTACGAGTAGTAGCATACTTGTCAATGACTTCTTTTAGCTCGTGGTCCTTGAATCGGACAGACCAGCTAGACAAACTGCCCTCGTACATACGAGGTTCTTCGGCGTACCCTACGAGTACTGAATCATACTTTTGATCACTCATGTGAAAGTAAATTTAGATAATGAAACAAACAATAATAAAACAAATAACTGCATAAACAATTTCTTCTTTAGACGATAAAATCCGCATAGTACTTTTCTGTGCTTGTGTTACCGTCCAACCAGTTCTTGATGTTCTCCACCCCTTGGTGAAACTTCATCTCTCCAGAGAACAATGTCTCTTCGGAGCACTTGACCTTTGCTGGTAAGTATGGGTACGTTTTTTCTTGTACCACCCACCAGAAGTCCTTGATGCCAAATACCGTGGTGTAAATGTACGCTTGTATGTCGTAGCTAAACGACCTTACATCGTACTTAAACTTACCTACACCCCTTGATGACTTGCTGTCTACGATGTTGTCTTCGTTTAGACAATCGAGAAAGCCTTTCAATGGGATGCCGTCGATATCCTGATTGAACTCCACTTGGAACTGACCACTCAGTAGTTCTGAACGTAAGCCTGTAATTCCAAGCCTGTCGATCATTGCGGCGGCTTTCTTCCAGTCTTCTCCAGTAACAACTTCTTGTCCAGCTTCTAGGGCTTCAGCGGTTACAGCAGCAAGCCTTTCCTTGTACTTTGTAGTCTGCTTGGGGCGCACAGAGTTGATACCTCTGCACATGTCATCATCGTTCAGAACGCGATAGTGCCTCATAGCTTTGTCACGCTCGAACAGCAGCATATCATACAAAGTGCCAAACCGCAAAGCTTCGCTGTCTTTGTATAGCTCACCCCTCATGTACATCTCCCAAACCCTCATATCTCCTAGGGCATGCTTGATTGAAGAGTATGACAGGTGGCCCTTATCGAACCGCTCTGTCAGTTGTTCTCTCATAGTCATACCTCTTCGGTCTGAGTTACTCGGTACTTCTTGGGTAGAAACCCATTAAGAGAGAGGATGGTAGGGCACCAGATCCCAACGTACAGGCCAGCCGTCTGACTGCCTGTAAACCACAGGGTCAATGACATAGTCATCGACACAAAGGCGGCAATTAGTAGTGCATTCTTCATCGTACAAACTTCTTAAGTCCGTTCTTCTGATTGCCTGAGAGCTGCTCACCATACTTCTTGAGGACTTGCTCGTATGCTTTCTGCTTATCGGTGCTACTCTTAAGGTACTCTACTGCCTTGTCCATGATGTTCTCGACAGGTGCGTCGATTTTCTTGGATAGCTTTTGAACTTGAGGGTTATCAACGAGCTCTTGTTGCTTTGCAATGGCTTCTTGGACTTCGTTAGAAGACGCAATAGACGTGTCGATTCCGATTCCGAGCATGGCAAGAGCTCGTCCCACGGCTGAGGTTTCGCAGTTCTCGACATGGCTTGTCTTGTTGATATTAGATGATGACTTGACTTCGTGAGCGTGGCCTTGTGCAATTACTTCTCCATCGCCGTTGACGACAGTGCACTTGCACAGGCATTGATCCCCGTCCAGCATGTTAATATCAGTGTGGATACCCCACCCTTTGTATTGGTCCTCCTGTCGGAAGAATTTGATGCGTTCGTTGACTTCAACGTACTGCTTGCCACGAATGTTCGTGGTCTTGAATTTGTAATTAGACATTGTGTATAAATTGAATTGAATGTGTAAAGATACGGATTACTCCTCGTTGTTGCAAAATTCTAGGGTGGTTTCATGGATAATTAAATAGTGTTGAGATACTGACATAAGGTCCAGCATGCCTTGCCTTACTCCTCTCAGTGTGTGCATTACGTCTAGCTCGTCATCAGGTACAGATACTTCTGCAATGAGGCTGTCTATCTCAATAGCAGCTTGAGCGTCATCAAGTATTTCTTCGGTAAACTCTTCTGCTACTTTCCTTACTGACTCTACAACGTCATCAGGCTCCCACATGCTCCAATCCGTATATCCAACCTCGATAAGGTCTGCAATGGCGAGCTCTGCGGCTGTCTTTACTAGCCTTGAGAAGTGGTGTCTAACCTCAAGGTGCGGCCTGATTATCTCGATAGCCCTCATTGTTTTGTCATCTAGCTCGTAAGATGACATCTCTTCGTCCCAATCTTGGTCACTCATTTTTATTTGATTTCAGTTTTTTCAATGCTCTTTGCATCTTGCGACGCCTTGCGCGGGGTGTGTGTTCATTCTTTGGTCCAAGAAGGTACTTCATCATAGCCTCCTCTCCCGTGTCGTCCTTTTTCATGATCGTGGGTATACGTGTGCCATCATGCCACACTCATCAATAAGCAACCCCAAGGCTTCGTCGTATACCTGTTGGAATTGCTCATCATAGGACAGCAACCCTTCAGCTACATTGATTCCATTGAGAATCGTTGCGTGGTCTCTACCCCCAAGAAGGTCTCCAATTTCTCTGAGTGTGAGCCTTGTGAACTTCCTTACCATTGAGCAGTATGCGTGTCTTGCAAGAGCAATATTTTGATGCCTGTCTCTACTGGTTAGCTCTTCTTTGGTGACGCCAAATGACACACACACTGACCTCATAGCAATGTCAGGTATACTCTTTTGCTTGTCAGCTCTGTTTTTTACTTTCTCTTTCTTGCCTTGGTGTAGTCCAACGTACACCCATGCACCTGTGTTTTTCTCTTTATTAGGCATTGTTTGTGATTTTGATGTAAATGTTTTCTGGCGCATTCTTGTAGTAAAGCAGCAGTGCGGGGCATAGCCAGAAGGGGAACCCTACCATGTCGTCGTCCCCCACAAATTCTGTGACTTTGTAGAAGTGTCCGTCGTTGCCATCAGCTCCCGTAATCTTTGCTTCTACGTCGTAATTAGGGATTGGTAGAGTTGAGAATGCAACGCTGACTTTGTCTTTTGTGCCGTCAAGGTGGCGACCTGCCATGTGGTCAAACACCACATCAGCCCCTGCAACAAAGGGTTCTTTGACGAGATTTACAGCGTCATCATCAAACACCCACATACCTCCGTGTCGGTATGCGTCAAGTGTGTAGATAGAGTTGTTGCGCTTGCGGGTTTTTGATTTGAATAAGTTAAACATGTTGTTTTGTTTTTGAATTAGGAATAAAGTTGTCTGCCGTCTGTAATCATTTCAGGCAGGTTGAGTCCATCGACGTTATCGTTTGTGTCAGTGAACCAGTGTGGGTTTTTGCGAGGGTTGTATTTGTATTGAGTCATAG
>Ga0196887_1001187_pt1 | contig 11475 bp, 22 predicted proteins | sample VirMetDEL_Mar_31_FD_169094 | JGI IMG/M metagenome (GOLD analysis project Ga0196887, IMG submission 169094) | Aqueous microbial communities from the Delaware River and Bay under freshwater to marine salinity gradient to study organic matter... | ecosystem: Environmental > Aquatic > Marine >... | reverse complement strand
TAAAGGCGTGGTCGTGGTGTTACCTGTAGAGGTTTCGCCAATAGATTTCATATCTCTAAGTAATGTCATAATCGGTTCCGTTATATATTAGAGAGAAACTTTCTAAATCTTTTATGATTGGTGAAGCCGTACCTTGTACTGTTATATTTAAGGTATTATCGCCACCGCTTCTATTCGTTATTGTTATTGTAGAGCCTGTAACGGGGTTACTCAAGCCCGTCGTAATACCCGACGCCGTTTGACTGATAACCTCGTATAAATTTATGTCTATATTTTCTGTTTCTTCTGTTGTTGCTATTCTACTAGGAACGTTAAAGTCTAGTATTACTAGATCGCCATCAATTTCCAGGATCCCGTCAACCGTTATGTTTTCATAAACTAGCATCTGTTGATAGGTTGGGACTTTAACAGTTATCCCGGTAGCTATATAATTATAAGAAAAATTATCAACTTCCTTAGAAACTAGGTCAAACTTTCCAGTGAAGGGATTAAGTTTTAAGCCCATGATGCGCTCGAAAATTCCGTGTCTTGAGGAACAGAATAATCAGTAACTATAGTGTCGTATAAAGTAACTTTAGAACTAGATTCGTAATAATTATAAGTTACTGTCATATTGCTATTAGTATAAACGGCCTCAACGTATTTCGCTAGGGCGTTAGGTTGAAAACCATTTCCTAACTGTACCCTCACGCTAGGTGTTTGAGTGTCAGGATCTATGAATTTCTTTTTTTCCATGTCCTTGGTAACGGGCTTCATTCAGTCACCTCGGGTTTTTGTTGTGCAATTTTAATTTGATGTTCTAGAACTTGATTTCTTATGTCAGCATAATACCATGCAACCCAACGTTTACCGTCTTTTTGAATATCGAAGTATCTAAAGAAATGATTTAACTTGATGTTATTTGATAACATTTTACCGGATAATTCACTTCTAGTTCGCGCCTCAATCGACACTGCAATTAACGTGTGATTTTCCATTCTATTCCAACGTAAAAAGGGGGACGGTTAAGCCCCCCTCTATTATTAAGAAACTATTAAGGAGTTTCAGAAATTTGAACTTGTCTTTTACCACTGTCAAGAACTTCAAAACCTGCGATATAATCTAGAGAGTATCTAGTTGCAAGGTTAGCAAGATCCGGTTGTGATTGAAAACGTGTTCCGGCTTGAATAGCAAAACCAACCGCTGACGGGTGCCAGAAACAAGCTTCTTGTGAAAATCCCGTGTGTACGAGGACTTTCATGCCGTAAATTCTACCGATTTCACCCTGCATGATTGGTTCGTTACTTCCATATTTTTCGGCTGAAATAAAGTTATCAATTGCAAGCATATAACGTTCTTGATCTGAACCTACGCCCATGTAGCATTCTCTAGGATCAATGTTTTGCTCAACAAGTAATTCCCTTGCATTAAGAATGTCAGCAAGTTCAATGTCCTCGTTAGTAGCGTCAGTAAACTTGATTAAATGGTCAGGCGCAGAGGCAGACGCAAGTCGAAGTTCAGCAATAATTTTTGTGTCCATATCAAGCGCAAGGCCTTTTGTTGCTTTCATTAAAGCATCTTGAACAATAGAAACGTTAGACTGAACACCGGCAATGTCCTCTAAAAGAAATTGAACTACTCTATGTTGGTCTAAAGAAATAGTATCTTTCGCGTACGTGATAACCTGCGCATCGACGGAAGTATTTTCTGCCTTGTCTCCTACCGTAAAGCCCCCACTTCTAGGTAGAGCAATTGAAGCTGCACCCGGAACGGCAAGGCTAGAATAATCTGTAACCGTGCTTGCAAGTTTTGCTTGTTGAATTAAAAAAGTTTGAGCTAGTCTTGAAACTTCCTCATGGCTATTTGCCGATGTTTCCGTTACGCCCATTAATGCGTCTGCCATAATTTTATCCTTTGTTTTTGAAAATGTTTGTTAACGCTCCACTTAATTGTTCGGCGCTCGTTAGTTTTTTATTCCTTGGTGGTGTATTGCCCGGAGGAACGTTAACCATTGAAGTCTTTTTTGCGTCAAACAAAAACGCTTTTGACTCTTTAACTTTTGCGTAAGCTTCCTCAATTCCAGTGAAACCACTTTCATCGTCTAGAACCTCAACAACACCTGTCTTTAAAACGTGGTCAATTACGTCGTCAACACTGGCACCATTAGCAAGGGGCTTGTCAATAAGCTTTGCAACGGTAAAGTCTAAGTCTTTTTTAAGACTAACTTTTTTAAGGTTACTAAACTTTTCCTCTAGGCTTGAATATTCTTCATTCTTTTTTCCTAGAAGTCCTTTATAGTTTTCCTGTTTCAAAAGTTCTTCTTTTTCTTTTGCGTCTGACTTGTCTCTAATCGACCTGTATTTTTCAGCGTTTTCCTTTGACTGACTCAATAACCTGTCGTTTGTTGATTCAAGTTCTTTAATCTTGTTTAACAATTCTTCATTAGCTTTCAAACTTGGATCTAACTGTTCAGTCTTTTCGTCGTTTGTTTGTCCTGTTTCACCTTCGTGATTTTCCATAACTTACTCCCTTTGAACGTTCGTTCATTTAAATATTAAGTAATTTAATACCTATTTGTAAAATTATTGCTTTTTCGCCGCTTTCTTAACAGCTTTTTCTAGTATCTTGTTTATAATTCTAGTCAGTTTTAAATTGAAAAGCTCACCTTTTTTGGCGGGTAACAACTTACGAACCGGCAAGGATCCTTTGCCCTGTTGATGCCATATAGCTTTTTTATCCTTAAAGAATATCTCAACCCGACCTTTTTTGTCTTGTTTAACTATTAGGCTTTCTAAAAGTTTACCTTCCTTTAACATATCAACCGGGGCTTTACGTCCCTTAACTTTTGAATAACTTTTTGAATATTGAATGAACTTGTGGCCCCGAACCGGGGACTTTCCTTGTAGGATCTCACTAACAATTTCGTCAGCAATATCGTTTTTAAGTGATCTAGCAAAACGCTTATTGATTTCTTTAGGTAAGTCTTTTAAAAATAGTTTCTTCTTAACCTTAATTCCCATTAAAGAAAGTCCTCAATTATATCGTCTATACCCTTAACTATTGATGTTCTAAACTGGTCGGATCCTTTGCCTTTAGGAACAACCGCGCTGCCGCCGTCGTCAGGTAGGAAGTCACGTTTAGGTAAAGTGTCACCCGTATTATGGTTAAAGGCCTTTGCTAATTCCTTTTCGGATCCCGTGCGCATTTCTATCTTTACACCCGCAACAGTGTTTTTAGATATAAGTTTAGGTAGCATATCTTCATTCAATCTAAGGTCAGCTTTAGTTCCCTTTCCTTTAGATTTCTTTAACTTCTTATAGTCTTTAGTCAACGGCTTGAATCGCTTGCCACTTACCGGGCTTTTAGATCCGGCAGTGTCGTTAAGAATAGCGTCCAGTAAATAGACGCCTATTAATTCTTTTGCTTCCTTACGTTCAGATCTAGGAACCTTTTTAAGTTTCTCTTTTAGGTCTAACTCGTAACTAATAGTATCAAGCTTTATCGGCATTATTTTCCTCGACTACCGGGGGTGTTAGAAAGGTTTTCATTACTTTACTCTGACCGTCGGCAATATTTTCAAGTTTAGTTTCAGCGTCCTCGTCAGTTAAGTTAGGATCTATAATCTGTAAGGCCTCTACTTTTGTAATAAGTCCCATATCTAGGCGGATCTTAATGTTATCTAAAGTTTCCTTGTCTGAAATTTGTACTTTTGCGCGTGGAAAAATTGTAGTTAACTCGTCTGTTGTTTCTCTTAGTAATGAATAGGCCTGTAGAATTTCTACGACTTCTTTTTCCATTTTACTATAGATTCTCTGATTCCCCTGAATAATGTCCGTTACGTCAGCTTGCGCCACAATACGCTCTAGGCCACTAGAGAAAGTTGAATTAGAATTGATTGATTGAGATTGCCCTAAATGCTCGCTTGTAATGTCACCCGCATAGTTATCAAGTGTTAACTTCATTCCCGCAAGATCCGGGTTAGGGTTGATATATTTAGCGTCCGCCTGAACGTCAGCGCCTTGAACAATAGGTAGGTGTAACGCTGTCGTCATACCCGAATGCATTTGTTCTAATGATTGATCCTCACCTAGTGTGATAACTAATTGTCCATAAGCTTGCAAGGCCATTGCGCTTAGAAAGTCTGAATTCAAAATATTGTAGGTTATTGACTGACTCGTTAGTTGATTAACAAAAGGTAAGTTTGTACTTGAGTTTTTAGATCTATAAACAAACGGTAAGCGTCCTAAGTCGTTAATCCCGTCCGGGTTACCGTCAATCTCTGCGCTTTCCATTTTCGTTTCAGTCTTACCCTGATTAACAGAATCAGAGACAACCCACATGGCATGATATTCCGCCGTCCACATAACATAAGTTCTATGCTCACTAGATCCGTCGTCTTGGTTTTCACTTAGTGATTGTTCAATACCGTCCGCGTTTCCATTTCCACTGTGAGTTATAGCGCGCCCGGGGTAGTTAATTACAACGGCTTTCAATTTACCTGTAGCCGGATCCCTTTTAACAAAAGATTCAAAACCCTTTAATGAATGAAATTGCGCCTCACCCTCAACCTCGTTAACCCATAAAAGCCCATAACGTTGACGGTTATAATCCCTGTCGAATTCGGCCATGCGTGAATCAAAATCAGATTCATTAAATAGAGTTTCCAGTTCGTCCGTTTGGTTCCCGAAACGTCTAATAGGACTTTCTTTATATGCCTTACTAAATTTTGATAGGATCTTATTACTAACGCTTATGTCAGAGACGCGCATTGTATTCCACGACTCGGGAAATAGTGTTTGAAGTTCTTGAACAACGTACTCACGTTGCCCCCCCTCTGCCACTTTATATGATTTATACTCTTGCTTTCTTCTAGTTGTGAATTGATCCGATTCGATTTCTTGAATTAATCTTGCTGCAATTCCGTATTCTCTAATGTCCATTATCTTGCCTTTATTGTTGTTCTAGATTTTCCGACTAACGGATCAAGTCTCCATGCGCCATAACCTAAACAGTCTGAAATATGAGTTAAGAGTTTTGATTCACCCCTTTGATCTAACTTGTTATTCAACCATGATACCTGTTCAAGATCATTTATCAACTTTTTGCATTTCGTCGGGTTGATCTTGATCCTGTCTTGAGAAAGTAGCCGGTTAATATTATTCACCCGGTCAGTAACATACGGGTTATAGACTTGCATAACTTGAAAACCATTCTCTTTTAGTATGTCAAAATCTGAACGGCCTGACGTTTTTCTATTACCACCTGTAGAATCAGGAATAACTTTTAATCCCGCATAGCCTCGGGCTTTTAGTTCCTTGCACATTTTATATGTGTCGGAATTACGGAGAAATATTTCATCGAACACATAGATACTATTATTGTAGAACTGAAACAAAACCGCCGTCATAGGATCAACGTTAAAGTCCATAGAGATAAACGTTGTCCCGGGGCGTTGTATAGCGTCCATAGTTGTGTGGACTTCGCGGTTGAATTCATAGTAGGCGCTCCCGTCGTCCCCGTCCATAAACTCACCACTGAGGAAGCGGAGGCGTTCATTTTCGGGGAGCTTACTTAAAATATTTTTTATGTAGTCCGGATCTATATTGTCTATGTTGTCGTGCGGGTTCATAACCATTGAAACATATTCATTAGGATCAACAGGTTCCTCACTCATGGGGTGAAAATGTTTTATGAACAAATTATATGACCAGTGTTTTTTAGTGGGCGGGTTTTCGTCGTAGAATACTTTTTTCTTGAGCGTATTCTTTTCAGCTAATCGAGTAAGCGCAACGTTAATTGAACTTAATGGAATTTCTGAACACTCATTAAAGTATAAGGTTGAATACTCATTACCTAGAATTTTCTCAACCCTACTTTTATCATCTAACCCCCCTACCCATATTTCGGAACCGTTAGGTAATGTAAAATAGTAGTCTGTTGAATTAGTTTTATAAGTAAGAGTAGGAAAACAAATATTCATTACTTTAGGTAACGTGTCTAACCATATCGCGCGTTTTGCATGATTGAATTTTAATCTAAGAATGCAGTGTCTAGACTTAACTTTACAGGCCCTAACAATTACGGCGTAACATAAGATAAATGTTTTCCCGGATCTAGAACCACCATATAACATAATATGTAAGGCGCCCGATGCTAGTAATGCAATGGCCTTAACTTGCGTTATGGTTTTCTTGAATAGGTTTTCAGAGTTCGGCGTCATTAGTATCAATCTGAATAGTTTGAACTTCTAGAGATACTTCCTGTTTATCGCGCCACTTGTCCGGTTGCCTATTCTTTAACCAAAAAATCATACTTGATGTGTCGGGCGCTGTTTCTTTTGTAACGGTCTTGTCTACAATGTTACCGTTAGCATCGACACCCTCATGTTTTTCAGTGATAACAACTTGTCCGGTAGCTTTTCTATACATAGATTGCACAACAGAATTATCCGCTAATTCCTTAGCTATCTTTAGGGACTCAAAAAATTCCGGGTTTGCTTTCTTCCAATTGTTAACAGTTTGGAAAGTAACACCACAAATATAACCAACCTGTTTATCAGTTAGTCCTACCTCTGCCATTTTTAAGATTTTTTCTTTTAGATCGTCATTAAACAGCGTAGGCCGTCCAACCGCTTTAACTTCACTCATTGTTATAACCTTCGTTATTATAAACATTCGTCTATAACTAAAGATTAAAGGAAGTTACCCTACGCCGTCAAATTGTTGGCTTTCTCTGTGATTTTCAGGATCTTAGTATGTAATTTTACTACCGGGCTAGTCGTGTCTAAAGAAAGTTCCTCAAGATCCTTTTGCATGGTCGTAATAATTTCTTTTAAGTCGTCCCTGTCTCTTAGAACTTTTATAAACCCGTCCATTTTAAGAAATCGTCTCAATTTAGTATTCTCTTTTTTAAGCGTATCGAGTTCATTCATAAGTTTTTTGTCGTTTTTAAAAATACTATTTAAGTGTTCCATAAATTTACCCTAGAATTAACAACGTTATAATTATCGCCGCCCAAAATGGCATGGCAGAAAATAAGGCCACCACTGCCATGATTATTAAAATTAAAATTATTAACCCAAAAATAAAAGCTATCATTTATTTTCCTCGTTACAATGTGGACAAGTGAAAGCCTCACCCTGTTTTTGCCTAGATGATAAATCACATTTGATACAGTTAATCCGTTCCCGTACTCCGAAAATTTTTACGTGATTAGATTTAAACTTTTTACCGTCTATGTTATTTATTGCCGTCTCTTTAAAATCAATTCCCATTATCCCCCCTATACAAAATAATTGACTGAACGTTCTTTAGCGCGTTGTTCTTTTTTATTTTTAGCTAATTCCTTACGTTGAATCTCATTGTCTATAATGTCTTTTTCATAAGTGTGATTCTCATAACTTCTTGATTGATAATTATTTGATTGAATATCTTTTAGCCTTTGTAGACTTACGCTTTTAAGATCCTGACTAGGTTGGTTTTTGTTTTTACGTTGATAGACACTGTTTTTCTTGTCAGCAATATCCGGGACAAAATCAATTCCCGTCAATTGTTCATATTCATAAACTAGCAGAATTTTATCGGCGGGGTTACCCCTGATTAATTCCTCATATCTATAAACTTCCTCTAGGCGTTTCTGTTGCTCGGGTATAGATAGATCCCTATTAAGATTTATATTTGTTTGAACTGTTGAGTAAGAACACCCGACAAGATCCGCAAGTTTTCTATTAGGGTATTGAGTTAACCCTTTAAGCATTTTAAGATTCATTTTGTCCCCTTCCCTTTAGGTAAAATTTAACTGTTAATATCAATTCAAATAGTATTGCTCGGGGCAATTTTAACCAAAATATAAAACGACCACTATAAGGATAAGACGCCGCTGCCTTTCCATGCCCGATTAAATACCGTAATTTCCCTAACATTTTTGAACCTCTAATTTCGTTTCTAAGCTTTATTTTTTGCTACATAACTAAACATACGCGCTACATGGTTTAAGTGGATCCTGGAATTGTTTAAGGCGCTCTAAGAGCTATGTTAATTTGTATGCCTTACTTTTAATTCCCATTAACCTACCAACGCGCTACACTAAACCTAACGCGTTAGCCTTTTTTCTGCCGTCCGGCGTCATGTTTTTTAAAATATCCTGACGAATTGCATCAACGCTTTTGCTCAAGTGCTCTAGCGTCCCGGTTGTAACTTCCCCAGATCCCGGTGCAAGTCTGTTCATTTTTGATTCGTAACTCAATTCAGATTCAATAAATGCGTCCATAATTGATTTTGTCGATAGAATAAATTTGTCAGCTTTACGCTTGTCCGGATTGAGAATACCGCCTAATAATTTCGTCTCAATTACGTCCTTAATGCTATCGCCTAACATTCCGCCGTTAGCCCCAACCGCATTGACCTTGTCATTCAATTCCTTGAGTTTCTCAACGTCTGCCGGGGTGGTGGTTAAGTATTTTGTCTTGATAAAATATAAGTAAAGTTTATCAATCATAATTTGTTCCTTGAGTTAAATTTTTCCTTGAAAGCTTCAAAATCAATTTGTCTGTCTAGCGTGTATGACATTGTCTTAGATTCGTATTGTAAATAAAACAATTTGTGATCCGTTTCCTGACCTCGATGTTTTATAATTCTCAACGTCGGATAAAATTCAGAACCTAATTGAAATTTTTGCAGCACATAGAAAAAATGTGCCATATTAACAACCGAACTGCCGCCGCGTATGTCTGCCTCTGTGATTAGTTTCCCGTAATTATCGTGAATATCTTTTTTCGTGTGAGCAATTAGAACAATTGCAATTTCATACTCTGCCGCGAATGTTTTAAGTTTTGTTATCAATGCGCTTGATGTTTCGATTTTCTTGTCCATGTAAAACCGGGACGTAGTAATATTATCGAATACAATAAGCTTGGCGCCTATAACTAGGGCGCTTTCTAGAATATCGTCAACGCTTTTGTCAGGGTTATCTAGCTCGCTTATGGCGTTCAATCTTGAAAGTGTTTCTCTGCTATGCCCTTGCGTTAACATACTGACTTGTAATTCTGTTGTGCTTTCCTCACTCTGCCACGCTAGGGCCGTAAGCATTGAGTTAGATTCTAAACAGTCCCCTAGAACAGATCTTATGAAAGTCGACTTACCGGATCCGGCAGTTCCCATAAGAACGTGAAGGTTACCGGGACGGAACCCGTTATGAATATTCAAAAAAGAAAAATTAGATCTGAAATAAATTTTCCTCGTCTCTGCAATTCTAGCTTGAATTTCTTGCGGTGTTATGTCCCCGATGTTTTTCATTTTTTCCCCGTAAGCATTTCAATTAACTCTGCGTCTATCCGACTATTCGGGTCAACAATAAGCTTGTCAGGGTTTTTAGAGTTTTTAAACCAATTACTTAAAAACCCCCCAACGTTAGGCCGTTTCTTGTCCGGGTTGTCTAGCGTCCATTCGTACGCCTCTAAAATTTCTTCTAAAATAAAATCAGGTTTATATTTATCAATCATCTTTTTTGTTGTGCGTTGCCCTATTTTTTTAGTCCATTCTTTTGCTGCGTCGCTTAAATTAAGATCCTGAAAATCATTTTTAATCGGTGTTTTACATATACTCTTATTCTTATTCTTATTCTTATTCTTAGGCGCGGTTGTTGCGCGGTCAGAGCGCGCTTTTTTATAGTCCCTACTCTGTAATTCCGACAATATAGCTGCGTCTATAAAATAATGTGTTTCGGTTACAACAACCGTGTAACCCGGTTGCAACCCGATTGCAACGGCGTAGCTATCCGCTTGCAAGCCGGATCTAAACCGGAGCGCCGTGCGTAAAGTTCGTTTGTGAATTTTGAATTTCGTGCTTGTTCCGTCATATAATTCTGCTAAAAGTTCTAGTAAAATCCAGTAACGCGCATAACCTTCTAGGCCTAATTCCTCTAAAAGATTCGCTATAGATTCGCTATTTCTTACGTCTGAATAATGCTTAAAATATTTCATTTATTCGCCTAACTCTGAAAAGAATTTTCCATTGATGCGCCCATGGTGAAAGGCCTCTAGAATTTCTCTATTAGCCGCCATTGCGCCCATTGCCTTACCACGTTCTAAACCTTCATTGTAGGCAATTAATTCTGCCTCTGTCATAGGTGGTTTTTCATTAGCTATGTCGTTAATAAGATCCGCTAATTCTCTTATGTCATTAGCGTTCGGATATTTTCCGCCAACACCAATGAACCATGATTTTTCTGTCAATCTTTTCATTAGCTCTAGGCCCTGCGCGCCTGTAAAATTAAACATAACCTACTCCATTATAAAAAACCTTACCCCCGTGAATTTAGCAAGAACCGGGGGTAAGATTTAACTGTGTTACTCAAGGAAGGGCAAAACAGATTGATAATTTTTTAAGTGAATTGCTAAATTCAGAATATAAAAATAATCTAACTAATTTAACGTGTCACGACGCCACGCCCTTACGCCTAACTTACGCATTAATAACCGTAGTCGTTTTGAGTTTCTTCAAGATCAACTTTTCTGATAAACTTTTTAGTGCTGTTAATACTTTCTAGAATGTCCATTTTCTTTTCAATTTCAAAAGCGTCCACTTCAAGATCAATCAATTCCTCGATGGCATTTTCTAAGCCTTCTATAATGTGTCTCATATCATCTTGCGCCTCTGTTAAAGCGTCACGCATCTGTTTTCTAGTTCTTAGTTTTGACATAATTTTATCCTTCCTTTTTTGTTATAGCCTTTTAAGCTGTTGTTTAATTTTCTGTTCTTCCTCGTCTGCTAAATACTTATATTTCAGATAGAAACTAACCAAGAAAGCTAGGGTTTTTGTAGGCCCGCCTAATTTAGTTACAACTATTTTTTCAACCTTTCCCATTGTCCCGCCGAATCTATAACGGTCAGTAGGTGTTTTATAAACTTTCTTTTTCATTATGCTACCCCGTTAGATCTTGAATCTAGCGCCACTGAAATTAATTTTTCATACTGTTTTCTGTACTCTGCATTATTCATTGAGATAAGAACCCATGGGATTAACCATAATGATATAGTGAAACAGGAAACTAAAAAATGTAAAATATGGTTTGTTTCTCTCTTATCAATCTTTCTTTCTAAGCGTGAAATTTCTAACTGTAATTGATCCGTCGGCATTAACCTAAACCGTTCCATTTCCTTTTTTCTTTTATCAAGATTGTTAACAAAAATTGCACCGGCAGAAATTAAAAGCCCTATTGATGCTAAAACCATAAAATCTAAAAATCCTAATCCAAACATAATTTATCCTTTGCCCGAGGGCCGTTAGTTATTTCTCATTAATGTTAATTAAATATGTAACCGATTAATCTAATTGTTATATGCACCGGTAAAATGATGCATAGATATACGCCCGCCACTATATTACAAAAAGCAAAAGCCCCTACGATAACCAGTGATAAAATATCAAAAAGCTTGTTTAGTAAATTTTTCATTATTTCACTCCCCTATAAAATTTCTTAATATCTATTGCTACAAT
>Ga0196887_1001184_pt1 | contig 11488 bp, 25 predicted proteins | sample VirMetDEL_Mar_31_FD_169094 | JGI IMG/M metagenome (GOLD analysis project Ga0196887, IMG submission 169094) | Aqueous microbial communities from the Delaware River and Bay under freshwater to marine salinity gradient to study organic matter... | ecosystem: Environmental > Aquatic > Marine >... | reverse complement strand
ATTCTGTACATTCCCTACCTTGTTCATTAACTATATGACCGTTTCTGTTTCTTGCCTCTTCCATATCTTTAAATAATGTTAATTGTTCCATAAAAGTGATCGCGGTATATTAATTATTATATATCATTTCTCATTTTTTTAAACACATAACGTTTTTTCACAAATAGACCCCCCAACTTGTGAAATTTAACTTATGCTTAATCCTAAATAACACCCACGGTTTTTTTTAAACCCAACAATCTCTTGCATACCTTATTTGGGGCTTTTTTTTACTTATTCAGGGGGGCAAGGGCACCAGCCCCTTTACCTATTCCCATTTGCCATTGATAAACTGAGAAAAGACTCCCCCCCGCAAAATCTAACAACTAACAGCTAACAGTTTTCACTTATTGGGGTAGGGTATCTGTTAGGTTCGGTTAGATTGTATTATGCTAATTTGTCACTCATAATTCACAATTATGTCAACCACAATCTCAAGAAAAACGTGATTTAATAACATAAAATAATTTGTTTTTTTTATCGCACAAATCGTTTTCTATGTTTAGAATGCATGCATGCACAGGGTTAATCTTAAATCAATCTCCAATCTGGAGGGGTACCCGTGTGCATGCAACCAAAATAAAATTATGAATATAGAGATAGGACAATGGTACGGGTACGAGGGTGACAATGTAAAGGTTATAGAACTGCTGGACAATGGCGTGGTGGTGGTGGAATGCCCAGAGTATGGCGAGCTAGAGGCTGATGCATCCAAACTTGTGAACACTTACCCAGCGCAATACTAATATGACACTAGAACAAATTAAAAAACTCGAGGGACGTATCATTGAATACACGCCACGCTTTTCGTCCACAATTAAACAAGGAGTAAGGCGCTTTAAGATCAAATCCGTATCTCATACTTATAAGCATAAAACGTCTGGCAATACGCTAGTGCAATGCCAAGTATACGACAAAGACGACAACGGCAAGCTCAAGCATCGCTCGTTGAATGTTGATCTAATCCAAGCATAACAAATCATTCCCCCTTGAAAGAGGGGGAAAACTAATAAAAAAAACGACACTATGAACATAATCAGAAAAGAACTGGAAACAATGTATGACAATAAAGAATGCCGCATCATTATATACAAGAATGCTTTAAAGGATCTATCCCCAAACATTGTTTTTAAGTGCGGGAATAGAGGAAACTCAAGCTATGGTAGCATGTGGCATGCCGTGCATCTCGATAGGGAAAATGCCGCTAAAGTAATAATGAAAATGAAAAGAACTAGATAATATGCTTGAATTAATAATCATCACAAGCGTAATACTTTTTATCTGTAAATAATAAAAAAGCACCCTCTGAAAAGGGGGTGCATAACTCATTCACAATAAAGCACTTACTATAACTCACTCATAATAAACGGTTTACAAAAGTCGACCCCAACGGGGTCGTTTTTTGTAAATCTAACAGTTAGATTGTTAGAATACTCTAACAGTTAGATATTTGCGACCTAACAGATTGCAGCTATTTAGCGACCTAACAGTTTCCGCTGCGCGTCTCTAACAGTTAGATATTTATGTTAGATTTGGTTAGAGTCTGTTAGCCTATTTAGTCAAGCATTAAATAAAAATAAAAATCAAATTTATCATTTACTTTTCTTGTTTTCCAGCGCACACTAGCCTTGCTCGCGCGCTTCGCGGGGCTTGGCAGTGATTCCCTCCACTCCAATTCTTGATCTTTTACATCTTCAAAGTTGGCTATCCTCTCGCAGGGGAATAGCTGGCTTCTGTTATCTGTATGTTTCAGATGATAGAACCCAACTATAAACGACAACAAAAATGAAAACAGTAATCATAGTATACTATCCAGAGCATGACAAGTTAACCTACTTCGTTAAGGATCGCATCAGCTCGATAGGAGGCGATCAGCATCAAGAGATCACAGTTGCCTTTAATAAGGAAGAAGCGACCACCTACTCCGATCACAGCTTAAGCCTCAAAGAATGCTCAAGGCTTCAAAAGAATGCAGAAGGAAGACGAGTCAAAGTAGAGTTCTCTTCCTGTTACAAAGAACACGCATCGTTAACCTAAAACTAAGAAGAAATGAAAACATTACAAGAATTAGACAGGTGTAACGATGATTATGGAACACATGCAAGGGTTTACAGAAACCTAGCTCAACAGAATAGAATCGTTAAAGAGTTAATGGAAACTTTAAACAAGCCTTATGTCTTACGAGAGGATTGCTCTGAGGTTGTGGTCTGTGAAACCATTCCAAGATGCTATCATGAACACGATTGCTGCGCTTGTGTGATAAGCCGAGAATTCATCGTTAGAGACATGTTCACCGAATCTCGCACCTGCATCAATATCTAAAACCTAACAAAATACTAACATGTTTAAAAATCAAAACATAAGGGAAACCCCTAAAAGCGTAATTCTTGCGCTCGACTCTATTCAATATGTATTCTCTGAGGAGGATCAATGGTTGAGCATTGCCCATATTCTAACGGGAGACAAAAGCTCTTGGCAATTGCTCTATAAAAAATGGTCTGAATCTCCCAAGAATTGCATCTTGTGGAAATCAATCAATATCGTAGATAACTTTGTTAACTTCAATAAGATCCTTATCCCAGACGCAGACTAACAGAACCTAACAGCTTCCCCCTTCGGGGGGAGGCATCTCTAACCGATTTACAATATCGGACCCCGAAGGGGTAGTTTTTTGTAAATCTAACAGTTAGATTGTTAGACGCGCCGCTGCGCGTCTCTAACAGTTAGATATTTGTGTTAGATTTGGTTAGATTTGGTTAGAGTCTGTTATCCTATTTAGTCAAGCGTTAAATAAAAATAAAAATTAAATTTATCATTTACTTTTCTTGTTTTCCAGCGCACACTAGCTGTGCTAGCGCGCTTCGCGTAGCTCGGCAGCTAACACCTAACAAATAATATTATGCATTTAGAAACCGCAATCTTTGACGAAAACGATCAACTCATCCAGATCAACGGATATCTTATAAAGGGCAAACCTGGTATCCGTGACATGTATGGTCAGATGGAAACTCCAGATGACGAGGATGAAGTGGAGATCGAATCCGCCTTCCTTGGAGACAAGGAAATAGAACTTACAGAAGAGCAAACTAAATGGGCATTGGAAGCCTTATTCGAAGAAATATCCAACTAACAAAAACATGAAAAATAAAAAACGAGAAACCACGCTGCTCGCAGCTCTAGCATACTTGTTAGATCGCCAGAACCTAACACAAGATCAGATGAAAGATCTGGTAATCAAAACAATGAAGGAGGTAGAAGCATGAAGGAAGTAATAACACTGCTTGATAAAAACGGCACTTTATATCTAGATGATAAGAAGGTCTTAATCTACTTTTATGATTCTGGCGATGTTGACACAATCAAAACGAAAAACCCTAATATGAATCATCTGTTTAGCGCATTGTATGGCGAGCGTGAAATGGGAAATATACCAAGTTACTGCAATTCTGTTTTCCTCCCATGCGGGGAAAAAGTGGAATTCTAACAGAACCTAACAGCTTCCCCCTTCGGGGGGAGGCATCTCTAACCGATTTACAATATCGGACCCCGAAGGGGTAGTTTTTTGTAAATCTAACAGTTAGATTGTTAGACGCGCCGCTGCGCGTCTCTAACAGTTAGATATTTGTGTTAGATATATTTAGAGCCTAATCTGTTAGATTTGGTTAGATTTGTTTTATCCTATTTGTCAATTAAAAAATCGCAGAAAAAGAAAATAATTTATCCATTATGTTATAGACAAAATCAATTACTTTGTTTATTCTCTAGACAGTCGGCAGCAATAAGGCTCCCGCATAACAAGCAACCATTATGGAAATTAAATACGACAAGGACACTAAGAAGACAAGATTCATCGGAGCTAAAAACAAAAATACTCCTTCATGGAAATATGAGCAAATTACAGTTGTCATCAGAGACGATCACGAAAGCGGCGGACATTATCTCTCATGGTATCATCTGGGAAAAGTAATGATCACTTACTTATCTTTTGACAGTTGTATTGGAACAATCAAAGACATGATAACTGCTGAAAAAGAAAAAGCTCTGGATGAGGCGGAGGAATCCAAGGCAGAGCTTGCTAAGTTCAGCGGAGGGCTAAAGGAAATCATGGAACGCGCCACCGCAGACTAACAGAATCTAACAGCTTCCCCCTTCGGGGGGAGGCACCTCTAACCGATTTACAATATCGGACCCCGAAGGGGTCGTTTTTTGTAAATCTAACAGTTAGATCTAACAGTTAGAACGCTACGCGTCCCATCTAACAGTTCTATTTGTCAAGAAAAAAATCACTATTTATCCAATAAAAAAAAGAATCTTTTTAGTAGAATAACCTTGCGTAAACAACTAAACAAAGTATAATTCAGCCATGGACAACGACGAACAACTAAAGCATCAGACCGAGTCAGATTTAAGAAGCGAGCTAAAAGAGCTTGAATACTACTTTGCTATGGAAGCGGGTTGGGAAGGTTCTTATTCTGACAAGTGGAAACCAGAAGGTTTTTGCGCTGTTAAAAACGAGATGAGAATGTTTGAAATCATGGAGACCCTAGGAATCCAAGCTAAATTCAAGTAACATGAAATTTTTATTCAACCACGAAGAACGCGGACAATACAGCGCCGAAATTGAGGACATTGTGATTCATGGACTCGACACCCGTGATTATCCAGATTTTTGTGATGCTTTTATATGCGACGCCAAAATTGAAGGGCGTAAAGCGACTGATGAAGAACTTGACCAGATGAATGATGACGGTCAGTTTCGTTATGACATGGTCATGGAATCAGTTTACTAAGTGTTGGAAGTTTTAATTTTATCAATTTTATTCATAGTAATAGTGTTGTCGTGACACCTGGAGGGATACCCGCTGAGTGGCGGGTATCCTAACTCCCTAAAGAAAACGATTTACAATATCGGACCCCGAAGGGGTAGTTTTTTGTAAATCTAACAGACGCGCCGCTGCGCGCCTCTAACAGTTAGAGTATTTGGCAATCTAACAGTTCTATTTGCGTCTAACAGATTCTATTTGTCAACTATATTTTCATAAAAAATAAATCCTAAAAATGGAAACTAATTCTTGTTATAGTCAAAAAACTATGCAATAATTCCCCTGTCATGAAAAGCAACGAATACATCAAAATCCTTTCTACTAAGAAGGGTCAAAATATTACTGTAAATCTTGAAAGAGATTGCAAGGTCAGGGCTAAGTTCAAAGGTTCAAATATCAAAAAACTTACCCGCTTTGTTTGTAGGTCTGGGATCAATTATGAGAACATGAAGTCAACAAAAGAAGCTAGGTCTGATGGTAGTTTGCCCTCTACCAATGAGGGTTTGCCTTGGGGCGAGTGGAATAAATTCCCTTGGACTATATCTCACAATGGCAAGGAGTATCTTAGACTCTACCCTTCAAACTTAAACATCAAGCCAGAGGTTTCTTTTATGGTTGATGGAAAAGAAGTTAGCAAAGACGAAGTTAGAGATATGTTGCTTTCATCGGAGTTGAGAACTAGCGATGCACCTCCATCTTGTTACACTGTCAATTCAGATAATGTCAAATCAATAAGCTAACAGAATCTAACAGCTTCCCCCTGTTAAAGGGGGAGGCACTCTAACAATATGAGAAACATTATAAACGGCATTTTAGAATTGGTCATACTAGTCTTAATTTTTAGCGCATTTGTATTGACTTACTATATCTTAGCGTCATAAACCTAACATCTAACCGATTTACAATATCGGACCCCGAAGGGGTTGTTTTTTGTAAATCTAACAGTTACCTAACAGAACAGTAAAAGAAGAATCTATTTGTATTTGTCAAGTTTAATTCACAATTTTAATTTGTTTTAAATAGTAAAAAAAGCTTGAGGAACAAAGTAATTTATGCGATTATTCCCCTGCGGTGAAAGCACTGCATAAACAACTAAACAAAAAAATGTTAATCTATTCAAAAAACAAAATCGACTTTGAGCAACTCAAGAAAACTAAAACACCTAGTGGCACTGACACTCATACACCTATTCCACATAGCACACTTGTCAGTTATGCAAGAAAAGCTCTTGATGATATGGGAATGCAAATCACTGAGGAGGAGCACGGTTTAGCGCGAGGAGGCTTGAGATACTTCGGGGGTTTTGCTATAACAGGTAAAGGCTTGGATTCGACCGACCGCAAGCTTGTAATGGGGCTTCGTAACAGCCACGACAAGGGTTTTGCCGCCGCCGCATGCATCGGCAACAAGATGATGGTTTGTGATAATCTTTGTTTCTCTTCAGATGTAAAGTTGGCTCGCCGTCACACTACCCATATTCTTGTAGACCTCCCAAGAGTATTAGCTGAAACCGTATCGCGTTTTACTAGTCACTGGGCAGACATGGATAAAAGGATTGAATCTTACAAGCAGAGCGAGATTGAAACTAAAGCCGCCGCTGATCTTATGATCAAGCTTGTTGACGCGAAAGCTTTTCCTGCTAGGGATTTATATAAAACAGTAAAGGAGTTTCAAGCGCCACGCCACGAAGAATTTAAAGGCAATCATCTTTGGAATTTATATAATGCTTGCACTGAGAATCTTAAAGGGTCAGACCTTTCCAAGTTGCCATCTCGCACAATGACAATGCAAAGTTTATTCGATGGAGTGTCTGGACACGTTTCTAACACAATAGACGTTGTAGCTCTACCTGCTTAAAATTCCCCCACAAATAAGAAACAATAGACCAATGTTTCGCAGTTGCAAATACCACCCGTCGCAAGGCGGGTGGTAAACTACTGAAAATCCACGATTTACAAAATCGGACCCCTATGGGGTCGTTTTTCGTAAATGTGTTAGAAAGCTGTTAGAGCCTGTCTAACAAGTTATATTTGATGTATTTTAAATTAATATTTATGCAGAAAAGTCTTGCAGAATAACAATAATTGGTTATATTTAAGTCACAAAGCAACTAGCAAGTTCTTTAAACAACAACAACAACAATAACAAACATGAAATCAGTAAAAAACATAACCCGCTTTACCTATCAAACAGCAGACTTTGAAGGTTGGCGTTTGAGTTTGACTCGCAATGGTCATACCTTCACTAAGTATTATTCTACCAAAAAATATGGTGGAGTTAAAAATGCCCTAGATGCAGCAGAGACTTCTCTTGAAAAGCTTAAAAACTTTATCGCCGTATCTCCTAAAACAAAAGACAATGTTATCGGCAAAAGATTAGCGTCTAGAGTTAATAAGTTTCTACAAAGCCAGTAATGACAGAAGAACCTAAATCCTGGGGCGGTGCTATGTGGCAAGCACACAATGACTCACGCACAAAGACATACCGCAAGAACTTTACTCCTAAAGCTAGGGTATATCACTATGCACTAGATCACGTTATCACTAAGCATGAGGACGATGTATTAGACTTCGGATGTGGTAAGGATAACTACTGGTCTAACAGATTAAGCCAACAAGAGTATAGCATCGATGGCTATGATCTATCAATATCTGAATACATGATAGAAAAGAAATACTCAGTGATCCTTGTGTCTAACGTGTTGAATGTCCAAGAGACAGAGGACCAGTTAGAGGATACTCTAGACAGTATCATGCGCTTCGCTCAGTCAGGCACAATCATAGTGTGGAACTACCCAAGCGGACCGAGGAAGATGAGTCTCGACATGGACGCGCTGCATGAATACGTTAAGGTAGCAGCAGACGACAATGGCTATGCCACTCTAACAGATTGCCTCAAGGGTGAGCATCAAGGGCTATACGTCACCACATTAATATAAATAAATTTATAGAGTTAGTCGTTTGACTCTGTTTAGTTAAGTCGCTCCCTATATCTCCTAGGCATATTGGGAGCGGCTTTTAAAACAATGATTAATATATTCTTTTACATAAGCGCTCTTATCTTTTGTTTAATAGTCGCATTTTCTACGGGCAGTCTATCAGGTTTCATCTTTGTGATGGCTATATTCTTTTACTTTGGCAAGGGTCTTTTAAATGATTGAATGATTTGATTCATTTACAGAAGCTTACCCCTATGGGGTCGTTTTTTGTAAATCATCTAACAGCTTCTAACAGTTTTTCTTTTTTATTGACATTGCTCTATTTGTTGTATTTGGCAACGTTAATATTCTTACCAGTAAAAAAAAATGAATTAAAATGTTTACATAAGATATCCTTACTATATATTCATGACATGCAAAAAATACTAAACGACGGTAACAGTAAGACGGCTAAGGGTGAAAAAAAAGGATGGAAAACATTTGGTATCCATTTCGCGCCTTCTAAACTTTCAGGTTTCAACGTGTGCAAGTGGGCTAGTGCGGGGTGCGCGTTGGCTTGTTTGAATACAGCAGGACGCGGGGCAATGTCTAATGTTCAAGAGGCTCGAATTAAAAAGACGCGGAGATTCTTTCTTGATCGTGAAGCTTTCATGAGTCAGCTTGTCATTGAAATAACCAAGGGTATTGTCCATGCGATTAAAAAAGATTTAAAACCTTGCTTTCGACTTAACTTGACAAGCGACATGCCATGGGAAAAAATCAAACATAATGGGAAAACTGTTTTAGACTTATTCCCCACTACAAGATTCTATGACTATACCAAGAGCAGAAAGCGTATGGAAAAATATCTTGCTGGTGATATGCCAAGCAATTACTCCCTAACACTTTCACGCAGTGAAGAAAGTTCGGATCTTGAAATGACAATGATTCTAGCACAAGGTGGTAACATAGCGGCAGTCTTCCGTGGTTCACTCCCTAAGACATGGAACGGCTACGAAGTAATAGACGGAGACGAAAGCGACTTGCGCTTCCTGGATAAGAAAGGCGTTGTCGTTGGTCTCATTGAAAAGGGTCTAGCGAAAAAAGATAAAACAGGATTTGTCATCGAGCCAATCTCATGCTAATTAAAGGAGTGATAGACATAATAATTTTATCAGTAGTTTTAATTCTTTTATTCACTTACGGAACAAAATAAAGCTTGCAAAAAACAATTTAAAACAATAATATATCGACATGGGACTAGATCAAGAAGCATACACGAAAGATAATGACGGAGAATGTAACACTATTCAAGACTGGCGCAAACATAACGCGCTTGACGGGTGGATGCAATCTTTGTGGACAATCAAGGGAGGCACAGGGGAATGGAACTGTGCAGAGGTTGAGCTTAACGCTCACGACATAGAGCAGCTTGAGGCTCTTGTCGTCAATGACGAGCTACCCGAAACCATGGGATTCTTCTATGGTGGTGATTCAAGAAAGTGTCCATACAAGAAGGAGCAAACAATTTCTTTTATAAAAGAAGCTTACAAACTCTTAAGTAAGGGTGAGAGGGTTTACTACTCCGCGTGGTTCTAATCTAACAAAATAAAACTATGCAAGTAAAACTAATGACCTATGGGTGGGGAGACAATGATCTACCTATCGACTCCGACAACCAAGTGCTACCATCCCATATCAATAACGTAGCATTACGTGATGTGGTATTCAATACGAAGCAACCCGACTCATTGGATGACAGCAACTTCAATCTGTTCGTCTGGGTCGGGGATAGTGGATGGCTAGTCCAGTCTGCTGACTTTGAATTTGTAACATTCACACCATAATCTAACAAAATAAAACAAATGACTAAAGTAATAGGAATGCTTGTTATGTGCAGTGAGTGCTACGACAAGACATCGGTTGAAGATGTAAACAGCGACAAGGTAAGATACTTCACTCCCAACGGCGACATTGTCCGCTTCATGAGTGGCACTACCCAAGATCTAATAAATCAAAATAGTTTTTTATGTGAGTGCTGCGAGGATGACCGCTTAGAGCAAGAGGATTACTAACAGAACGGGGGTGTAGCTCAGTGGTTAGAGCATCCGACTCATAATCGGCAGGTCGAGGGTTCAAGTCCCTCCGCCCCTACCTTATAACCGATTTACAAAATCGGACCCCGTAGGGGTAGAGTTTTGTAAAAACCTAACAGAATATAAAGTCAAGTGTAATCAGTTGTTTTTTGAAGTTATTTAAACAATTAAAATGTTTACAATCTATATTACTTTTGATAGATTACTTACATGACCAAGCAACAAAAGATAAACACTCTGAAAGCAGCGTGTAACAAGGATGACTATAAGAAACTTCTTAAAGCTGTAGAGATCACAGAAGGAAAAGAAATTTCTAGCGGGATGAGTATCTCAACATCAAGACAAGAGTTAAGAAAAGTTGAGAACCTTATCCTTCACCTAAGTGAACACGAAGATAGTTATATAAGAGGAACAGCCAAAAACATCTTGCAGCGAGCTTTACATAACAGCAGAAAGGGAGTGTTTGGTGGAGGCACGTTTGTAATAGACTAATTTTTAAAAACTAAAGATATGACTAAAACAATAAAAGCATCAGTTATCGCAATCACTTTAATGATTACCGCCGTTATCGGCTATAAATTAGGATTCAATCATTGTCAAAAAATGTGGGAGCATAAAACTATAGAACAAATCAAAAGAATTTAATATGCAAACTAGAATTCAACTAACAATTAAAGACGAAGACAAAGAGAAACTCTTTGATAAGCAACTCGAAGCTATTGACGAGATCAGTATGTTGCTCAAGACATTACCCTTCAAGGTAGATCTCCATGTATTCGATAGAGAACCAGAAGAAGCGTAATGACTAAAATAACAATACTAAAAAACAAAACCATTTTGATTGGTCATAGTGATGTATTTTTAATCCAGCTGATTAAAGATGCAATGAAGTTGTATGATACAACCATAGATAAACAAATGATCGTTACTGAGGACGAAGTCGTTGAAAGGTTAAAGGAGATTATAAAATGAAAGAACTACTAATAATCGGAGGCATAACACTCGTTTGTTTTTGGGTAATTAGCTCGGTGATCTTTATTGCTCACTTAATCAAAGACTTGCTAGAAGAAGCTAAGGAAGATAAATACTACTAACATGATAAATACAATACTCCACGCGCTGGCTTTTCTAACAGTCTTCGCCACTCTAACAACTTTAGTCACGATGAGTTTCCTGGCAATGGCTGAAGCAATCTGTGAAGATGACAAATGGAAATAGCGCATAACTCATTGACGCTGCATTTACAAAAGTTTACCCCTTGGGGTCGTTTTTTGTAAATCTAACAGATATATCTTTCAGGGTATAAAAAAACTCAGGTGGTTAGCCTGAGTTCTTATTTGGGTTTATTTGGTTTGTTATTTAGGCTGGTATTGGTTCTAGTTCTATATTTGATGTGCCTATTTGATAAGATCCGTCCATTAGTTCATTGTCCTGTAATGTGCCATCCTTTAGAGAGTTTGTTATTTCGGATAGTTTCTTTATTAGTTCTGATTCGAAGTTTGCTTCTATTGTTATTGTTACTATGTTATTTTTCATGATTCTGTTGATTGAATTTCTTTTCCTATTGATGCGGTGTAAAGTTCAGGGTCTTCCACTACTTTATTGTATAACTC
>Ga0196887_1001180_pt1 | contig 11511 bp, 10 predicted proteins | sample VirMetDEL_Mar_31_FD_169094 | JGI IMG/M metagenome (GOLD analysis project Ga0196887, IMG submission 169094) | Aqueous microbial communities from the Delaware River and Bay under freshwater to marine salinity gradient to study organic matter... | ecosystem: Environmental > Aquatic > Marine >... | reverse complement strand
GTATATCCTTGACGGCATCAGAGCCCAGGCAGCAGCAGCACCTGCGCCAAAGTATCGCAACGGCTTTGAGCCAGTGGAAGAAGCAGAGCTGGCAGCGGTGCTGCAGCTGGTGGGTGAGTGACGTTCATCCCTGGCAGGGTGCCACGTGCTCTGGCAGGGAAGGTCAGCAGGTTGCTGTCAGACCTGCCCAGCTTTGCCCAGCTTCACACCGTGCAAGATAAAGACAGCAAGAAGCCTGTGCGATTCAAGCCCCTGCCCATGCAGCGCAAAATCTTTGAGGCAGTGCAGGCAGGTCACAAGCGCATCATCATTGTCAAAGCGCGTCAGGTAGCTGCCACCACTGGCTGCAAGATGGTGCTGCACCACATGGCGTACACCACCAGCTATGCTGCCATGCATGCAGTAGTGAGCATGCGAGATGACAGCGCCACTGCTCTGATGGATGATCCCAGGCGCTGGCTGGATGATCCGCCCACCCTTTTGAGGCGCCCCATTCAGACAAAAGCAAGGGGGCGCATAGTATATGACGACACTGGTGCCAGCCTGCAGGCCTTTACTAGTCGATCAAAGACCGGCTTGCGCAGCTTCACACCTGCTGCAGTCCTGGTGTCAGAAGCTGCATATGCTCCAGACCTGGAAGAAGTCATAGCCCAGGCTGATGCTGCAGTTGGTGATGGCTTGCTGCTGGTAGAGAGCACAGCCAACAACCCTGCAGACTTCTTCAGCCAGCTGGTCAAGGGCGCCCCAGAGAACGGCTGGCACCTGCTCACGATGTGGTGGCACGAACACCCGGCCTATTCCAGTGACCTGGTGCCTGATGACTTTCAGCCCACCAGCGCAGAAGACCAGCTGGCTGACCGCTATGCCCTGAGCAGGCAGCAGCTGCACTGGCACCGGACCACCAGCAGACGGCTGGGAAGTGATCACAAGTTTAGGCGGGAATACCCTTCCTGCCTGGATGACTGCTTCCTGATGAGGGAGGGCGGCTATTACGGTGATGAAGTGCTGGCTGATATTCATGTGGTTGAACACATCAGCACCACTGATGGCAGGGAGATTGAACCGCCCCACCCACATGACCGCTATGTCATGGGGGTTGATGTTGGTGGTGGTGTTGGTGGCGATTACAGCGCGCTGGCAGTGGTGTCAGTGTCCACCATGCAGCCGGTCTATACAGAGCGGTGCAACACCACCACCCCTGGCAAGTGGGCGCACCGCGTCATTCAAGTGGCCAGCAGATACAACCAAGCGCTGGTGCTGGCAGAGAGCAACAACCATGGGCATGCGCTGATGCTTGAGCTGGGAAACTGCGGATACCATCAGCAGTGGCGCAGTGCAGCTGGCAGGCCATGGGTCACCACGCTGCAGAGCAAGCTTGATGCGTTTGACACGCTCAGGGAAGCCCTGAGCATCGTAAAGATCATGGACCGCGCCACATGGCTTGAACTGCGCTCACTCACCATCCCTGCAGGCAAAGTGGCACCAGAGGCACCCAGGGGCTGCCATGATGATGCAGCAATCGCAATGGCGCTGGCTTATCGCTGCATGCGCGATGTGCCTTCATCCTGGCGGACACATGCGTTAGTATCCGGGAAGACTCGTATTGATGACTTGATCAGTGCCAGCAGGGCAAAGCGTATCAGGTCTTCCCGGCTTCCCTTCTAAGGCTGACCATGCTGACACCAGAGCAAGTGGCTGACTTCTACCATCAGCACCGTCAATACTGGGATACCAGACGCGATGAGATGCGTGAGCTGCGCAATCTCTACATGACACGATTCTGGCAAGATGAAACCTTCCCCACCCTTGACGGCATCTTGCGCACTGAAGTGCCCAAAGCCTATGCCGTGGTTGAAAGCTACCTCGGCAGCTTGTATGCCAAGAATCCTGCTGTGTTTGTGCAGCCTGACCTGCGCGCCAGAGGCAACCCGCAAGTTGCAGAAGCCACGGCCAACCAGTATCTGCTGACCATCAGGGAACAGCTTGAGGATGCAACCCGGCTGGCGCTCATCTATCCGTGCGGATTCGTCAAGCTGGCACCAGTGCAGAGCGTTGACCCACTGCAGCGCGTGTCATGCGCAGCCCTTCCCCCCTGGGAAGTCATCGTTGACGCCACTGCAGCCAGCTGGTCTGCGCAGCGCTACGTTGGGCACGTTCAGCTGATGCCCTTGCAGGAAGCTGCAGAGCGTTACGGCAAGCCTGAACAAGCATTCAGAAGCCGCGCATATAGCAAGTGGATTGAATCTACTGGGATTGCTGGGAAAGATCAGATGCTGGGGCTGGGTGCGCCCACCAGCGCGCCATCAGCATCCCAATGGGTGCAGGTTGTTGAGCTGTATGACCTGGTGCATGACAAGCTGCTGGTGTGGTCTGAAGATTATGCTGATGGCACTGACTTCTTGTTCACTGGCATCACCGTGCAAGTGGGCGCACTGGATGCAGGCGCTGCTTCTGACACTGAAGCCCCTGATGCTGAGCTGGTGCATGAGACAACGGGCATCCCATTCAAGTCAGCCAATGGCAGGCCAGTGGTGCCCCTGCTACCCCTGTACTTCTCCCGTGACCCAGACACCCCGCTGCGCGGCTATTCGCTGGTGCAGCGCTCGCTTGACCAGTTCAGAGAGCTGAACGTAATGAGGACCTATCAGGCTCAGGGTGTGCGACGTATGGCGCGCCAATGGATGGTGCGCGCTGGCTTCCTGAGTGAAGACGGTGCTGCCAAGATTGCGCAGGGCCTGGATGGTGAGTTCATTGAAGTGGACCTGCCCCCAGGCACTGACCTGACTGGCAACATCACCCCAGTGCCCCAGGCGCCCATACCTGCTGACATCAGCCTGTATGCGCAAACCGTTGACAATGACATCAATGCTGCAGGCCTGCTGGCACCCTTCACCCGTGGTGAAGTCACCAAGAGCACTGCCACTGAACAGCAGCTGCTTGCTGCCTACACCAGCAGTGAAGTGGGGCGCATGGCACGTGTCAGGGATGCTGTCATCACTGGCATTGCGCGCACTTACAATGTGATGCTGAGCGTTGTGCTGGGTGATGATGCAGAGCCACTGGCACTGCCCAACCCAGTAGGCCCCACCATCCTGAGCGCTGATGACCTTACTGGTGACTTCCAATACTGGGCAGTTGATGCAGGCACCACGCCCATGTCTGACATGGCGCGTCAGGCAGTGCTTGAGCGCATTGCACCGCTGCTGGTGCAGCTGGGCACCCCACCAGCAGAAGTGCTGGCTGAGCTGGTGCGTGCTTACCAGCTGCCTGAAAGCTTCCTGGCAGCACCACCACCACCAGAGAACACCCCACCACCATCAATGGCAGCCGGTCAGGCTGAAGCAGAAGCCCAGGCTGAAGCCGCTGTCATCGGAGCGCAAGACGATGCCACTTTACTCTGACCGGTCAGACATGCCTGCTGAACTGTTCGACCTTGCTGCAGAGCAGGATGACTTGATTGCAGCAGAAGCTGCTGACCTGATCCCACCACCCACCAGTCCTTACAATGCCAAGGTGCTGACCGCACTGAGCAAGGCGCTGGCAGCCGTTGGCCGTGTCATGGGGCTGGACCTGACGCCAGAGACATACAAGGAAGCAGAAGCCCAGCTGGCACCAGAAGTGGCGCGCTTCCTGATGATGATGGCAGCAGCTGCTGAAGACTATGGGCAGCCACTGCCCGTGGCTATGGATGACATCAAGGGTGACCGAGAGCTGACCGCCATCACCGCGCACCTGATGCGACTGGCAAAAGACAAGGGCTTTGCTGACTTCCTTGACGCTCCAGCTGATGAAGAAGTCACTGACGTGCAGATTGAAGTCAGCCCAGCTGGCGTAACTGTCGATGAGGAAGACTTTGACTTCAGCAGCCGGATGCGCAGGGGCTGACCTATGCCGTTCACCAGCATCAGAAAGCGCTTGCTCGGCATCTTTGGTTATAACAAGCCAAAGACCGTCATACCAAAGACCAGAAAGCAGGCCTATTATAGAAGCTATGCTGGTGGCGTCAGTGCCAACCTTGTAGACGCCATCACGCGCAAGCAGCCTGTCAGTTTCTTCTATACAGACAAGTGGCAGCCCCCTGGCACACCTGGCGCCATGGGGCAGCGAGTAGGCAACCCCCATGCCCTTTGGATCGGTCCCAACGGTTCAAGGTATCTGCACTTGTACGTTGACCCCCAGTCAGCCACTGCCACTGGCAGCCTGCCAGGGTGGCGCACCTTCTTGGTAGATCGCATCCAAGGTGTGTCAGTGTTTGAACTGGGTGCCAAGCTGTTTGGCAAGCCGATACAGTTTATCCAGGCGCCAGGATGGAACCCCAGCTGGTATGCACGCAACGGCCAAGTAATCAAAATAATCAAATAACCATCAGCAGAAGGAAGTCAGACATGACCACACCAGACGCACCAGCACACCAGAGCATTGCAGAAGCAGTGCTGGCAGAAGTGCAAGCCACCCAGGCACCAGAACAGGAAGCTGCAGCACCAGAGCAGGAAGCTGCCCCAGCTGCTGAAGCAGATGCTGCTGATGTTGAGATTGAAGAAGCCGTTGAGGGTGAGGCACCGCGCACCCGTTCATTGTCCTGGGATGATGCCGTCAAGCAGGTGCCCCCAGACATTGCCAAGCTGATGAGAGAACTGCGCAGCGATTACACGCGGAAGACTCAAGACCTGGCAGAGCAGCGCAGGGAGTTTGTCAGAGAACGCAAGGCACTGATGAAGGGCAAGGAGTCACTGACCAGCCCTGCAGACGTTCCTGAGTATGACCCCTTCAATGAAGCCAGCATCACTGCGCGTATCGAGCGCGAAGTAAACAAGCGCCTGCAGCTGGTGCTTGAGCCCATGCAGCAAGAATATGAGCAGATGGCAGCTGAGGAGTCATACCAGCGCTTTATGACAGAACATCCAGACTTTCAGAGTGACACAGCTTTGCGCAGTGAAGTGCAGCACCTGCTTGAACGCAATGAAGGGCTTGACCTGGAAACGGCCTACTGGGCAGCGCGTGGCAAGCAGAGCAAGCAGCAGGCAGCAGCAGCGAAAGAAGCCACCAGGGCAAAGCGTCAAGCGCGCAGGCAGGCAGCCATGACAGGCACCGCGCCAGCCATCAGAGGCAGCAATCGTGCAAGCAAGCCCAGCAGGGGTGAGCTGAAGACCATGACCAGTGCAGACATCTTGGCACTTGCCCAGTCAATGCACCGGAAGTAATCCATAGACTTATCAATAGGATGCTGGTAAGTCATAGGCAGCAAGCCACCCCACTGATGGAGCTTGCAAGCCCCTGGCACCAGCCAGCACCGGACTGCAACCACTTCACTACTTTGGAGGGTCCACCATGGCACCCCAGTCAGTCATCAGCACCACGCTGCAGCTTCTGCGCGATAAGCTGATCGACAATAGCTATCTTTCGCACCCGCTTATTCGCGCCATCGAACAGGCAGGAAACCTTGTCAAAGTCAGTGGCGGTCTGCGTGTTGAGCAGCCCGTCATCTTTGGTGAGCACAGCAGCATCACCCAGCTCAGCAACGGTTTCGAACCTGTGAGCATGGCAGTCACTGACCCGTTTCAGACTGCCAAGTATGAGTACAGCAACTTCACCCAGCCTATTGTTCTGTCTGCAGTCGAGAAGGCAGCCAACAAGGGTGACCTGGCAGTGGTCAACATCTTGGAATCCAAGATGAAGAACGTCATGCTGGGGCTCAAGAAGGAAGTCAGCAAGCAGATCATCCGTGGCAACAGCACCACGCTGACCAGCCTGCAGACCCTGAACGGCATGTCAGGCACAACCACTGGCTGGCTTGAAGGTGTCTCTGCTGCCACCCAGAGCAACACGGTGGGAGGCCTGAGCAAGACGACCTATCGCAGCCAGAACTGGTTCAACCAGTTTGTTGACGCTGGTGGTACGCTCAGCCTTGCTGACCTTGACCAGCTGTTCATCAACTGCCAGGTGCGCAGCCCCAGTGGTGAGTTCCCGGACATCTTGCTGATGTCCCCCAGCTGCTTTGCTGCCTTCCAGGCTCTGCAGCAGTCGTCTGTTCGCTATGTCAACGCTTCAGACCGCTCTGCACTTGACTCTGACATGGTTGCCATGTGGCGCGGTGCTCGCATCTACATCGAGCCAAACCTCGGCTTTACCGCTACTTCTCCGGCAAAGCCGGTCAGCGCCTACGCTCTGACCAGCAGCCAGTTCCAGCTGTACGCTGACACTGATGGCTTCTTCAATGTCTCTGACATGATGCCCGTGCCTGGCACTGCCACTGAAGCCGCTATGGTCTTCTGTCGCATGCAGCTGGTCACTGGACATCTTGCCAGTCACGGTGTTCTTCTTGATGGTGAGGCATAATCATGGCCACTTCTACGCTGATTCAGTTCTTGGCTGCTGGTGAGGGTGGTGACACTTCAAACCGTCGTCAGATTGAAACCTTCTATGCCAATGGCGCCATCACTAAGGGTGACTGGGTGATGCTCGATACCAGCAAGACTGGTGCAGATCGTGCGCTCTTCGTCATCGAAGCCACTGCTGTTGCCAATGGCAATGCGCTTGTCATTGGTGTTGCCACTGAAGCTGCTGCTGCTGGTGGTCAGGTTCGTGTGGTCATCTCTGGCTATGCAGAGGGTGCCAGCGTTGCTAACGCTGTTGCCGCTGCCAATGTGCCGCTGGTGGTTGACAATACTGCTGCAGGTCAGGCTGTTGCCATTGCAGCTGGTGACCTTGCACCGGCTTGCGGTGTCTCGCTTGAAGCTGCATCCGGCAACCTCGCTGATGTCTGGGTCTTCAAGCGCTTCTAAGCCACGCAAGCCAGCACCATACTGGCTTCACCAGCCTCACTGCCACTGCTGGTGGTGGGGCTTCTTCTTTGCAGGGGTAGACAATGAACCTGGGCAGCTTGCTGGATTTTATGGGAACCCTGCTGGACTATGACCCCAGCAACAGCACATATAGAGCGCAGGTAGTCACCCTGCTGAATGATGCCCAGGTCAGGTGCCTGACTGATAGGCACTGGAGCTTTGCCACCCGTGACAGAACCGTGCAGGTGTGGACTGACACCACCCTGACGCTGACCGTGACCAACGGGTCAGCCACGGCCACTGGCACTGGCTTCCCTGTCAGCAGTGACTTGGTAAAGCCAGGCAGCGAGCTGGCACGCGCAGTGGTCACCTTCTCTGACAGCGCAGGCAATGCGCACACCCACCGCGTTGCCTGGGTAGAAAACGCCACCACGCTATATCTGGATCGGCTGTATACCGGTGCCAGCGGTGCTGTCAGCGCACTGGTCAAGCGCAGAGATGTGGCCCTGCCTTCTGACGCCATGAACGTTCTCAACGTCTCTGACCCCAGTGTAGGCATCCCAGCAAAAGCACTGATGCTGAGCAAGTGGGAACGGGAAGATGCCAACCTTGATGCAGACCTGCTGGGCACCATTGAAGCCTACCTGCCCAGTGAAGGCCTGATGGTGCGCGCACCCCAGACAGTCAGGGGTGTCACGGTGCAGAGCGCTTCAGCCGGTCAAGGGCTGCGCAATGTTGATGTCTATATGGTCAACGTCAAAGCCCCAGCTGGTCAGAACTATCCAGCATACCGCTCTGATGTCAGCAGCGGTTTTGAATCAGCGTTCAGCAAGGTGTCAAGCTTCAGCCTGTCAGACACCCAGACGCTGCACTTCACCCCTGAAACCATCCCCAACTTCACTGGACTGTATCGGCGGTATTACTTCACCTGCGCTGAAGCTGGCATCATTGCCCCAGTTAGGGTGCGCAATGCTGATGCAGAAGGTGGCGCAGTGGTTGACCGTGACACCATCAACCCCAAGGGTGGCATTACCTTGAAGCCTGACTTGGCGCTGGGCACCCTGCAAGGGCAGGCATTCAATAGCATCAGCATCAGATACCGCTTCAACCAGAGCAGCGCGTATCGAAGCATCCAGCTCTATCCCCACCCTGCAGAAAATCAGAAGATTGATGTGCGGACGGCAATCAACCCCCAGCGCATGCAGGAAGATCAAGACGCCACCCTGATACCTGCCAGCTACAGCAAGATGCTGGCTTACAGCGCGCTTGAGAAGCTGGCGTTGAAGGTTGACGGGGCAAGCGCACTGGCAGTGGCATACGCCAGAGAACGTGATGTCATGTATCGTGGAATGGAAGCGCGCTTTCTGGCTCAGGTGCCCAGGCGCATCATCAAGGGCAACCCCACTGCCGGGTATCGATTTGTACGCAACCCGTTTGGCAAGCTGACCTTTTCATGAAGCAGAACACCTATCAAACGCCGCTTGCTGGTGGACTTGAAACCAAGCTGCCCCAGAATCCCCAGAATGCCAACGTCGCACAGAATCTGGTCATTGACACTGAGACTGGCGGGTGGTCAACCCGGCTGGGGTATGAGCCTTACAAAGCAGGGGCAACCAGCTGGGCACCGTTTACCAACAGCGGACCCATACACAGCCTGCACGTTGCTCAGCATCTTGCCAGCGGTGCACGCTCTCACATCTTGTTTGAGGAGCAGGGCAACCTGCAGCTGCTGTATGAAGCATCTGGTGGGCTGGTGCTCAAGACGCTGGCAAGTGGGCGCAATGTGCCCACACCGACTGAGGCAGGCAGCTGGTTCACTGATACCGGATATGGCACCATCATCACTAATGGTGTTGATAGGCCTGTGCTGGTCAAGCCATGGCCCATGCCACAGAATGCCCTGGTTGTTGAATCCTTTTTGATACGTGACTTTGGGTTCACTGGCACACCCAGCGCCGTTGACCCTCGCTTGAATCTTCCCATGCCCAAACCGGCTGCTGGGACACCAAAGTTTGACCCTCAAACGGGTGGAGGCGCAACCACGCTCTGGTGCCCTTCTGACACTCAGGGCATCCCTGATGGTGGGCGCTGGGGCCTGGGGCTGGCTGACAATACTGCCAGCACCGCTGCAGATGGTGACAAGGTGTCCTTGTTTGGTTGGGCGGTCAGCTTCATCAGCACCACGGGCAGTGAAGGGCCTGCAAGCACGCTGGCAACTGCCACATGGTCACTGCCAAAGGACCATGAAGGCTTCAGATATGCCTGCACGCTTGAAATACCAACAGGGCCTGCTGGCACCGTGGCACGCAAGCTATACCGCACCACCAACTTCAGCGATGATGCCCCCAGCGCTGGTGATAGCACGCTGTATTTTGTTGACCTGCTCCGCAACAATGTTGATGACACGTACTTTGATGCCAACCAGACACGCACACTGGGGCAGCCAGCGCCAGTGGTGGCAACAGGACCACTGCCAGCACCGCGAGCACGCTTTTCTGCGCTGTTTGCTGGCTGCCTATTCCTTGATGGTGGCATTGATGATGCCCGCACCTTGTACTTCAGTGCCCAGGGTCTAATTGAGCAGTTCAGTGCTGATGCTTACATTGAGCTGGCTGCAGTGGGTGGTGGCATCACTGCGCTGTATGCCAGCTACACTGACTTGCTGGTGTTCAGAGAGAACAGCATTGACGTTGTGCAGGGCTCCTTCAGCGCTGGCTTCACAGTCACCACCATCAGCACCAGTGTCACTTGCAGAGCGCCCCACAGCATTCAGGCAGTGCCTGGGCTGGGTGTTGTCTTCCTGGGCAATGATGGCGTGTATGCCATCACTGGTGGCTTCACTGGTGGTGCTGTCAGCGATGTCATCAACCTGACCATCAATCAAGACAAGATCATCAAGCGCATCACACCTGACTGCCACGTCAAAGCGGTCAGCGCCTTCAGCGCAGCTGAAAGGGAGTACCAACTATATGTGCCAGTCGATGGCTCTGATAGGCCTGGGCTGGGGCTGGTGCTGCACGTTGACCGGCTGCCCCAGGCAGCAGCGCTTAGCCCCTGGTCAACGCGGGTGGGCTTCCCAGTCGGGGCAGTGGCTACGCTGTACGATGGCACTGTGATCTTCGGACACCACACCGGCAATGAAACCGGCAACAGTACCAGCCAGCGTGGACTGTTTGTCCTTTCTGGCAGACGCGCACTGGGTGCTGACATTGTGGGTGACACCATGACGTTCAACCCAGCGCCCACCAGCATCTATCGGTCAGCATGGTGGTCTGCTGGTGATGCCCAGCTGATGAAGCAGGTGACCTATGTGACAGTCTGGGTACTCACCACTGGTGCGCCCACCATCACCATGCGCCACTTCAAAGACTTTCAGCTGACGCCAGTGGCAGAGCGGACATACAGCGCGCAGCCCCCTGATGCTGAAGCACTGCCTGAGCTGGACAAAGTGGTGCTCGGGTCTGGCAGATACACCACTGAACGGCTGGTGCCCCTGCGCTTCTCTGTTGCCCACCAGTCTGCTTCATGGTTCTGCTTTGAGATTGAAACCATTCAAGACATCATCATCGTTGGCTATGAATACACCTTCACCAGCAAGGGCATTCTGGTCACCATGGGGCCACGCGCATGAAGAAGTGGACACAGAGAGAAGCTGACCAGGGTGCAGCGGTCAGCCCTGGCGCCATCAATGATGAGATGCGCGCACAACAGAGCAGCATCACCACGCTTGACCGTTCACAACTGCCCAGTGACTTTGTGGATGAAGCCCGGCTTGAACTGCACGCGCTGCACCATGTCTGGGTGGTTGACCGCTGGGGCAGCACTGGTGAGCAGACTGCAGCAGTGGACACTGACACCCAGACTGCGCGCAGCTGGCGTGCAGCCAGCTATCAAACCATCAGCGGTGGCTGGCAACCTGGCACCAGCGGCGCAGTCACGCTGACCGGCTTCAAGGGTGGGCACCTGTTCATAGAATGGTCAGGCAACAGCTACGTGTTTGGCGCGCTGGCTGATGGCGTTAATGCAGGCTTCCCCTACAACCCAAAGTACATGCGCCTGCGCATCTTGGTGGCTGGTGTGGTCATTGCTGAGCGCAGGGGACCGGCCTATCACGAGCACTGGCGCATCTTTGGCACTGGCATCTTTCCCCCTGGTGACCTGGCAGTAGACTTTCAGTGGCGCTTGATTGAACCCAGCATTGATGATGCTGTTGAAGTCACATCAGGTGAAAACATCATTCAAGGGCACCTTTACAGTCAGAAATATCTTGCAGTGGGGCGCTTCAGATGAGCAGGATTATCAGACCAGCAGTGCAGGATGGTGAGTCTATTGACGCCACTGACCTGAACACCCGGTTCAGTGACTTCACCCAGACTGATTTAAACGCTTTCAACCACCGCAATGCAGCCTATGACCTGCCCCAGTTCAAAAACCCTGGCGCGTCATTGTTCGGCTTTATTGGCAAGTATCAGAACAGCATCATCATTGGCAAGAACGATTACAAGCACACTGCCAGTGTCACGGTGTCAGGCACTGCCACCACGCCACCAGCTGCACCATACGTGGTGGGGGATGGAGCCAGCCCAACTGTGATGAGCTTTGGAGCTGGTGGGCAAGCCGTGGCAGCCAATGAAGTGCTGCGCGTCTATTGGGATTTGTCAGTGTATCCCCACTGGGTGGGGTCAAGACCCTGGTCAGCTTACGATTACAATCTCATCAGTAATGGTGG
>Ga0196887_1001177_pt1 | contig 11547 bp, 6 predicted proteins | sample VirMetDEL_Mar_31_FD_169094 | JGI IMG/M metagenome (GOLD analysis project Ga0196887, IMG submission 169094) | Aqueous microbial communities from the Delaware River and Bay under freshwater to marine salinity gradient to study organic matter... | ecosystem: Environmental > Aquatic > Marine >... | reverse complement strand
GTAATAACTATAGTTGCTGTAGTTCCTGTTGGTACTTTTTTAAAAGCAATATACTGACCAGTGGTGGAGTTTACAACAGACATTGCTTCGCCACCTATAGTTATTCCGCCTGGAATTGCAGCAGCTCCAGAATTTGCTGATATAACAACCATACGATGAGTGTTTGCTGTACCTATAGCAACATTATTAAAAGTTCCAGCACCTCTAGTAGCAACACTACCTACCACAGTAAAATCTAAATCAGGTGGGCCTGCTGTACCAGCTATAGAACCAAAACCTAATGTATTATAACCAAACATACTCATTAATTTAATTCCTACGCATCATTTGCTGCATCTGTAGTAAAGAATAATTTAAGACCTAAAAGTCTTGCATCTCCTGCTTGATTATCAGCTGAAATATCTCTATTTATTTGAAAGAAACAACAATCTCCAGCTGCAGGCGAACCAGCAATCGTTACTGCACCACTTTCAACTGAAACCATTAAATCGTTAGATGTTCCACTATGTGCAAGTGCAGTAGTAGCAACAAGTGTACCAAATGCAGTATTAATAGTGTCATCACTAGATACTGCAATACCACCTAACTGCCATGCAACTGTTCCTGTATCTGTACCAGTTACAGTCCAGAAAGGTTGGAATGTTACTGTTCCTTCATTCCAAGACTTAGGAAAAGCAATAGTAAATTGAGCAAACTCATCTGCTCCTGTTGCAAAGTCTAAAACTTTTAAATCTGGTCTTAATGCAGTAGTTTCCACTTGAGTTAAATCAGAACAAGGATTTGTTGTACTTGGATACATTGCACCAGCAGGCACCCATATTGATTCTTTACCAGCAACTTTAATTGCAACATCAGCAACAGTTGGGCCAGATGCAAAATCTACAACTGTAGCACCAGTTGCAACACCCATAACTTCGGTGTCTGCATCATTCTTAATGGTGACATCATTGGTTGAACCTTGACCTGTAAGGATAAGACCTTCAGCTGCGGTATAACCTATAGCTGCGTTATCTCCAGCAGCAGTATCTCCGTCTGCATTTAAAGTAGAACCAGTAATATCACCAGCAACATCAAGAGTACCATTAGAAGTTAAACCAGTGTTATGAACATGAGTGATATTGATATCACCATCTGCACCAAATTTAAGAACAGATGCATCTGAAGCAAGAGTTAAGTCATCTCCAATACTTGCATCTCCACTAACAGTTAGATTACCAGCAGAGGACAATGACATTGTTTCAGCTGCAGCTGCAGAAGCAGCAGTTCTGAATGAAAGTTTAGTTGCATTATTATCTGCGGCAAAGTCACCTTCTGATACAGCAGCAATTCCTGCCGCAACCAAAATAGCATCTGTACCAGTTCCTTCATCTGGTGCTTGGAAATTGATAACACCAATAACATCATCAGCAGCAATATCTGTTTCTGCGGTTTGCAGAGTTAAACTTGTTGGTGAGTTATCAGATGTATTTGCTCTATCAATAATAAGACCAGAGTTGTGGTCGTGTCTTAGTATAACATCTTGGTCTACACCAAATAATATTTCACCACCATCTGCAAGGAATAAATCACTAAATTCTAATGAACTTGTTCCAAGTGCAGCTCCATTTGAAGCGTCTGGAACAAACGCAGTAGTTGCAGTTATTGTTGCAACTTGTAATGTACCAGAAACTTCTACATTACCATTTATATCAACAGTTGTAGCATTAATTTCTATTTCTGTGTCTGATACTAAATCGAGGACTCCATCTGCACTTTGTGAGATGTGTGTTCCAGAGTCACCGAACTGTAATTGTCTTGAGCTGTTTAATAAGATACCTGTGTCTGCGACATGAGTTAATGTTACATCATTGTCTGCACCTAGTCCTAAAACAGCTGCGTCTGAATTTAATTTGAGGTCATTGCTTACAAGAACGGCAGTTGATGCGTTAAGGTCAATAGTTGCCTCACCATCAATAGTCATTACTCCATCAGAACTTTGATGAATAAATGTTGCACTATCACCAAATTGTAATTTTCTTGAACTATTTAATAATATTCCTGTGTCAGCAACATGTGTCAATGTTACATCTTGGTCTGCACCTAGATTGATAACAGCTGCATCTGCTAAGAATAAATCACTAAACTCTAATGCAGTTGTACCTAAAGCTGCACCATCTGAAGCGTCTGGAACAAATGCAGTAGATGCAGTTATGGTTGTTCCAGATATTGTACTTGCACCAACTATTGTACCTTGAATATCTAAGTTTGCATTAACATCAACCAAAGTTGCATTTAATTCTATTTCGTCTGTTGCATTGATATCAAGAATAGTATTACTAGGCGCACCAATATTTTGTGATGCGTCATTAAATTGGATTACTGATGTACTATTTAAAAGTAGTCCTGTATCTGCGACATGAGTAAGAGTTACATCTGAGTCTGCACCAAAGTTAAGAACAGCTGCATCTTTACTAGCACTAATATTACCAACAACAGATACATTATTACTAAAAGTACCACCATTGCCTGCACTTACCATATCTGCAAGTGTAAAGACATCATGTACGATTACTTCTACTTCATCATTTGCAGATAAAGCAGCAAGTCCTGCAACTGTATTACTAGTGTTTAAATTGTAGTCTGTATTAAGTTTAAGACGAACACCATTAAGATAAACATCAACATATTCTGGATCGCTGAAAGTAAGAGAAATGCCTCTAGAATCAGTTCCACTAACTGTAGTATCACCAGCTGAAGCTAGATATAAAAATCTCTCTCTAATTCCAAATCCTTCATTACTTTTTCCAATATATGGCATTCTCTATTCCTTTACCTTATTTATTATATTTACGCAATCGTTGCAATCGGAGATGCAACAGATTCTACTTGCCAAACTCCATTTGTTCCATCATCTGTTAAACAAGTAATTCTTGCTCTTGATCCAATAACTGTACTAGAAACAAATGTAAATGCATCGCCTGCATTATCAAAAACTGCGTTTGCAGCAGTACCGCCCGCAAGACTTAGTGAACCAACAAAATTACCACCCGATCCATCAATGTTAACAATTGTAGTTGTACTACCACCCACAGCGGTTAAAACTATAAAGTCGTAATATAGGCCTGGATTTGTTGTTGCTGCAGCTGGTAAGTTAATTACATTATTATTAGTACCATGAATTAATACAGTAGACCCTGATTCTGCAACAGTTAATGTAGCAGTAACCGCACCAGCAGCATTAAATTCAGTTTTGATTCCTTTTCTACCAGCTAATGTTGTTGCAGTAAATGTTCCGTTTGTAGTTAGTCCAGTATCAGCTGCGTGAGTTAATGTAATATCACTATCTACACCAAATGATAATACAGCAGTATCTTTGATAAGACTAAGATTACCACTAGCAGAAAAATCTTTTGCACCCAAAAATGCATTTGGACTAAGGGTGGCCAAAGCTCCTGCTTGGTGGACAGCATAAATTACTTCACCATTTGCTGGAGTTCCAGTAAATGCAAGAGTTGTACCAGAAACAGTATAAGCGACAAGAGGATTCTGACGAACATTACCTACAAATACTTCAAGGTCAAGTTCGGAAGTTACTGCTCTCGATAGAGTAAAATTAGTTGCGCTACCATCGCCCGCAAAAGTGTCTTTGACTGTGGTAACAAATCCACTCCCAAAACCTAAGTCTGTACCTATGTATGCCATTCTTTGCCCCTATGAACTAATTGTGTCAACACGACTTACCCATGCATCAATTGAAGTAGCAGTATCAGATTGTACTTTCAACGCATCTCCACTTTGCAATACAAACTTCGCACCACCATCAAGTACTTGTAGTGCGGCTGAAGCAGGGATGGGTGCATTTTTGACCAAATAGTAATCAGCACTACTATTTGTTACAAACACACTTACTTTAACTTGTGATGTTATTGTATTTGCTAAGTTAATACCAACAACTGCATCATCACTATTTGCTGTAAAAATAGTTACTGCTGTAGTTCCGATATTCCTTGCAATGTTTCGTTCAAAATCCTGTGCCATTTTACTTCCTCTATTACTCTAGTCTATTTATAATGCAATTGCCATAGCGGTTGCTAAACCTGTTGTGGCAGCTTGGTTAATTTCTGCAGCTGTTTTTGTAATTGCAGTTCCGTTTAGTGATAATGCACCAACTAAGTTTGTTGTTCCTGTAACAGTTAAATTATCTGCGACTGTTGTTTCTGATGTTGTGTGACCAATTGTAACTGCAATACCAGAAGTATTTGTTGCAAGTTTTAAAGCACCAGTTTTGTTATCAATAAATGAGTCAGTACCATCATGGTAAATATCCATGTCTGAAGCAGCACCAAATCTTAATCTTGCATCAGTTGCCGCACCACTATCTCCAAACAAAAGTGCTGTAGATGCACCATCAAGTAATGCGCCTGTCATTATCAATGTTCCAGTAGCATCTGGAATTGTTACTGTTCTATCAGCTGTAGGGTCTGCAACAGTTAGTGTTGTTTGATGGCCATCATTGGTTGCACCCTCAAATGTGATATTACCATCTTCTGCAACAGTAATAAATGCAAAGTTGGAAGTACCATTTTCTAGTCCGTCAACATCTGTAACCAGATTGTTAAACTGAACCCTAAACTGTTCTAGGGTTGATGAGGTTGTGACTTCTGATGATGATATTGACATTAGTTTCTATCCAATAATTTTTTTAACATATCTTTTATTTCGTGCATCTCGCACTTTAAAGTATTTATCTCTCTTGTAGCACCACGAATTTCATCTCTTTGTTTTTTTGCTTCAGATGCTCTGCGTTTTGCCATTTCGTATGCACTACGATTTTTATTTACAATCGCACCAGAGTTACTATCTCTGAATAAATCTTGTTTTCCTTCAACCTGTAAATATTCTGCCATGTTATGTTGCCAATGCTAAGACTCTAAGGTCTTTTATTCTTGGTGGATTGGCTGCATCTGAACTTTGCATCACAATCTTGATTGCAAATTGATTGAACTCTGGAAGTGGTTCTCCAATGTCGTCATCATTAATGCCAGCGGTATATAGGTATTCTTGGAAATCATTTCTACCCAATGAAGCAGGAACAGTTTTATCTGGACTTCCATCAGTATTAAAGAAGGTATAACCCAAGTCATCAAAATCATCTGATTGGTCTGACCTTAATATTTTAAATAATAATTTAAATTCAGATGTGTTTGTCTTATGACCAGCAAAGAATATTCTTAGTGAAGTAGCAGGATTTTCAAGAGCTATTTTTTTAGTAATATAAACTGCAACATTTCCATCACCATCTGGTTCAGTCATTGCAGCATATTCTGATGTAGGATAAACATCTGAACTACTGTCAATATTATTAATTCTGTTTGCAACTAGAATTGCTGACAACCTTGCAGTATCAATAACAGGAGATAAACTTGTATCTGTTGTTGAAAGCGTTAGTGGTAGTGTAAATGATTTTGCAGAACTTAATTCATTTATTTCATTAATATTAGAACACACCATAGAGGTAGTATCTAAATCAATTGTTTCATCTAAAGAAATAGAACTAGAAGTTGTTTCTACAATAAATGAACTCTCTGCACCACTAGGACTTGTAGCTGAAGTCTTTTTAAGTTCAGCACTAATAACTGTGTTTGGTAATTCTAAGAGAGCAATGTTTGTTTTCAATGTTTCAAATCTATAGTTCTCTGATGCGTAAGTAAGAATACCACCGCTGTCAACATCAGCAGATGAACCACTAACTGTTGGAGCTGTAGTAATAGCAACTGTGTAAGAGTCTATATTAATATTTGCAATTGCAGTATGTGTCTTATTAATTTCAATAAGAGGAGTACCGAACAACTGATAGAGTTCTACTGTAGTACCAATAGCATATGCAGCTGCAACTCCATCTTCAACACTTCTTGTTAAACTTGAGATTGTTGTACCAGACAATGTACCAAATAATATTTCAGTACCAATCTTGACATAACATCGTGAGGACAAATTACTTGCAGCAAAGTTTGTTGCAGAGGTAAGTGTCAATGATGTACCAGTTGCAGTAAGTGCAGCTGAAAGTGTAGTAGATATACCAGAATTTACACCAGTAATTGTAACATTATTAGATGTAGAGTACATACCATGATCGCCATGATTAATCTTTGCTACAGTAGAACTGTTGGTTAATCTAATTGGGTTCTGTTGTAATCTACGACCATAAACTGTATCACCATCTTCAGCTGCAACAGGGTCACCAATATTATCATTCGTTAATGTACAAACGCCTGTCGTTGTGGTAAACTCTGCTTTGTGTAATTTGAATTTTAAATCTTGTGATTGAACAGCAGTCCAAGTCTTATCGTTTTGTGATTTGAATAGAACACCAAGAGTTGGTTGTTTAGAAACAACTCTGTTAGAACCACTCACATCAAGTTCGCCCATTTGAGCAATCCATACTAAATAGTTAAGACTGTTTGTTCTAAGAACCACACAATATTCTATACCACCCTGTATATAAACAGGAGAGTCAAAAGTAAATGTTGTTGCAGTTGCACCAATTGTATCATCAACATTAATTTGAGATGGTTCTAATAATTTTCTACCGAAAGGAAGAATTTTAGGGCCGGGATATCCATTAACAACATTTCTAATTTCTACCCACATTGGTAAAGTGTCATCTTTTGCAGCAACAAACACATCAATTTTTGTTAAGAAACAACCATTTTCATCTTCTGATATAAATGTTTGAGCAAGTGGATCAAGTCTTTGTATAAACCTATTGGTAGTATTGGTGTTAAATTGAGAAGTTGTTTCTGAAACATTTGTTTGTACAACTGTTGCATTTCTTGTTGCAATAATAGTTTCTTGTTCTGTTTCAATAATACCAGTAGCAGCATATATTGTAGATCCTGCTGTTGCTGGGTCTGAAGTAACACCACCAAGTCCAGCTCTTGCATTTGTTGGACTAGATGTAAGTCTAAATTCTACTTCGCCTGTTTTAAATTTAGGAACAGAAGTTTGACCTTTAAACTTATAATCTGGAATATCGAAAGTACCTTCTACTTTTCCAGAAACAGTACAAATCAAAGGACTGCCCGCAATGATTGTAGTGTCTGTTGTATATGTTGAAGAATCAGGAGTGACATATGCACTGATATCTTTACCTTCAAAGAAAGGATAAACTCTTGTGTTTGGTAAGAACCCTTGTCCTACAAAAGTAATTTGTCTAGGACGAACAAATGGAACTAGAGCTCTTGAAATAACTTTATTGCCTTGTGATTCCTCTACAATGTTTTCTACAACTTCAGTTCTTAAACCAGTTCTTTCTAGATCAGAACGTACTGTTTGAATAGTTCTCTGCCAAAGGGCCATTCTGTTTGGAGCAAAATTAAAAGATTGTGTGCTTACAACACCGCTCCATTGAGTTTCCCACGAGTTCCAAAGTGTTCCTATATTATTTCTGTTTGCATTTAGAACAGAATTAAAGTTACCATCAACATTGATAATTATATCAGGAGCAGTTTCAGTTTCAAACCAGTTATCACTATCTGGAGTTAATTGAATCTGACCAACCCAAAAAGCACTAATATATGGCTGTAGGTTTTCAACTCTAGTAGCATATGGTTGATCGACAAGAGTTACATCACTGTATGGTAGTGTAATTAAGTCACCAGTTTTTTGATAACCAACAGCAAGTCTTGCAGTATCACTAGTTGCTAGTTCAGTCAATTCTGCATTTCTCAAAACACAAACTGGTCTTGCTTCGTTTAGTTGAGGGTCAATAGCAATTTGATAATCAGCATTTATAGTATCACCAACTCTGTGTCCAGCAAAGTTATCAACAACGAAACCAGATTTGAAACGATTGAGTCCATTTGCATCTTGAATTTCAAAAGACTCTGCATCTCTTTCTAAAAGAGAAAGTGCAGTCATAGATTCAACTTTTTCTAATCTATCTTTAATCCTACCAATATCACGCATGGTAAATCTTTGAGTTTTAAATCTTTGAACCAATACATCTTTAGGAGTAAATGTATATGGTGGAATAGAAAAACTTGCAAGTATCATTGCATTGTCTATTACTTTAGGTGGAGAAGGATTTTCAGCTGAAACTCCCTCAATAATTTTAAAATCACCACTAGCAGTTAAGAATAATGTAGCTTCTTTTGCAAGATAAAATTCAAAATCAGATTGAAGATTACTTGTTGGTTGTGGCATATCAACAGTTACAGCACCAGTTCCATCAAACTGACGATTTTCAAAGTTAAATGAACTTCCTGTAATTTGATCTACTACAGACAATGTAGTTGATGCACCAGTAATGTTTTCTGCTGTTGGTCTAAAGTCGTAAGAGTTTGCAAGTGGGAATAAACCAGATGGCGTTGGGCTATCTGGATCTACTTTCGTTCCTGTGTATGTTGGAATATCATCATACTCCATTTGACCAGCAACACTTGAGTAGGAGTCTACAGTGAAACAATCTCCAGCACCATGAGAGAAGAAATCATATACTACAAGCAATCTACCTATAGGTGATGCCGCAGAAGGTTTTCTAACAATTCGTGAGATGTCATAAAAGTTATCTCTCATTCCTGAGTCAAAAGTAAATCTTGAAGTAATAACTTCACTACCAGCAGTAAGAGCAGATACAGTTGCAGTTGCACCAGAGAATGTACCAGTAATTGTATCAGAGGTTGTAAAGTCTGTTGCACCAAAACCATCTGTCAAGACATATGACATTGGACTAGTAGTTTCTATAATTCTTGCTTTTGCGTTAGAAGCAGAACCAGTAATCTTTTCACCTCTAACAAAAGTTCCAGTGATATTTGTAAGTGTTAGTTTTGGAGTAGTCGCATCAGCTGAAGTTGATTGTGAATCGAATACACCAACAAGTTTAAATCCATCAGCACGACCAAGAGAAATTTCTCTGTCTGTTGCCCGAACACCATGTGCGCCATCTGCATCTGAGGAAAGAACTTTAAGTTCCTTCATCAAGTTAGTTGTTTTTGTTTTTGGTTGAACAGAAGTTCTTGTTATAGTACCGATGAACTTAACTTTTGCACCAGCACCAAGAATAGTATCTTCTGTGATTGTCGCAGACCCAGTACCAGTACCAGAAATCTTACTAGCTACACTTACCACTTGACCAGCTACACCTGTACCATCACCAGCAGTTATGATTGTCAATAAATAATCTTTTGCTGCATATGCGTTGAATGTTTCATTAGTTCCAGCAGTAAATGTAACTGCACCAGAAGAATTTGTTGTTCCAACAAACTGTCTGCGAATAACAAACTGTGTATCACTTGCACCAGAATTGGTTGCAGTCAAAAGTGTTTTGACTGGAGCCTTTGGAAGTTTGAATACAGATAAACTTTTTTCAGGTTCAATAAGTTTTGCAACTCTTTGTGTTTCAAGAGTAACTCTAGTTGAGTTATCTTCTTCTATTACTTTTTCAGCGGCATCAGTTGCATTAGCATCTGTACCATCAATTAACATATTACCATCTTCATCAACAAGGGCCATGATAAGGTCAGCAGTAAATATGCTGTCATCAATAACCGAACGAACCTCATCAAATCTATGAGTAACAACTGCGTTGTGTCCACCGAAAGTACCAGAAGTAAGAACTAAGTCTGTATTATCTCCGTTTTCAATTATTGCACCAGTTTCAGCAGAATCAGATGCAGTAAGTTTTTCACCAGAAACAAATGTACCAATAACATTAGTAAGTGCAACTCTGCCACCACTAGTAGCACCAGCATATACAAGTCCAGTTGCACCAGAAGTTACACCAGTAATTTTTACTCCACCAGTAGTGTGTGTTGCAGTAAGTAATGGTGAGGGTGTGCTATGATATACATCAGCATCAGTTCCATTACCTAGATTTAGGTATGTGAACATTCGCACATCAAATAAGTATAACTTAAATTGTGCATCATTGTTACCAATAGTACCAGAGAAGTATTCAACTGCACGAACTCTTGATACACCAACTTGATAGCCAGATGCGCTACCTCTAGTTGCAGTAAAGTCTGTAAATAGTCCAACCTCTTTATATGGAGTGGTTTCACCAGAGATATTACCAATGTCTGGAGTACCAAAAAGATTAGTAGCAAATGCAAAGTTACCCATCTCAAAGGTTGTAACACCAGCATTTACTGTATTAAAATCTCTAGCCTTGTTTAGGTCTAAGAATGTTGCTGCAGTTTTTTCTATTTCATAACCCTTGACATATGCTTTGCCTGGCGTAATTGAAACAGAAAGTAAAGATTCGTCAGCGGTATTATTATCATCAGTTGTTCCAGCAGTACCATAAATACCAACATTGGTTTCTCCTGCATAATCATTATCAATAGATTCATTTACTGAAAACTGAAATGGTCTTACTGTATAATCACCAGACTCATCAAATGTTCTACGAGCAAGTGTATCACCAAGAACAGCATAATCTGTTCCTCTTGTAAGTTGAGTTACTCTACCTAATGTTGTTCTAATCAATTCAACAAAAAGTGAATCATCAACAGAGGTTGTATCTAGTTTAGCTAAGGTTAGAGTAATTTTTAATCTGTGTGCGCCACTAGCAGCATAGTTATTTGAACCAGTTGCATTATCAGTTAAAGTTGCATCTGCTTCTGGAGAAACTAAAGTTTCATTAATAAGAAAACCAACTCTAGCAGTTTCAGTTTTTGATGTATTACTTAATACTACTGTTTGTTTTTCGTTTCTTACAAAAGTACCACGAATATAATAAATCCCAGCTTCAACAGTTACAGCAGAACCAGTTCCAGATGCACTTGAGGAAAAAGTTGTTCCTGATGCAATGTTTGCAGCATAAGATGTAGTGTGAGTAACAACAGAATCAGCAATAATGTTTTCACTATCTGAAAATACACCAGTATTATTATCAGTACCAGTTTGAACATATTGAACATAAAGATATGGTTGACTAGTAGTAGACCCTTCGGCATATCCTATAACTTGTGCCTTAACACCAGAGGTTACACCAGTAAGTGTAACAGGTGTTGTTGCGTTGTAGTATTGGCTTGGTCTTACATCTTCACCGCCAAATGTTGATTCAAGTGCAAGAGAATAATAGGCATCAGAATAAGATACTTGGCCTGGGATTACAACAGAACCTTCTTTGAAGACATGGTTGCCCTGTTGTTCAATTTGATTTTGAAGAATAGATTGTAGAGTTGTTAGTTCCCTTGCCTGAATAGAAAAGCCGGGGCGAAATAAAACTCTATGAAAAGCATCTGCCTTATCAAAGTCATCATAATATGGTGATACATTTAAATTTGTAAGTTGGGCCATTTGATTTCCTAAAATTCAATTATAATTTTTATATCTTCCGTTTGGTCAGAAGCTCGTTGAATTGGTTTTCTATTTTCTAAGTAAATCATATTACCACTATATGATTCAAGTTCTGGATTTGCATAACCAGAAGTAAGAGATAGTGTAGAACCAGAAGCAAGTGTAACAGATTCAGTTGTAGTGGATGGTGTACCTGTTGCACCAGATGTTCCACCTGTAATCAAGTTTGCACCACTAAAGGCAACATACGCACCAGAAGTAGCA
>Ga0196887_1001171_pt1 | contig 11595 bp, 14 predicted proteins | sample VirMetDEL_Mar_31_FD_169094 | JGI IMG/M metagenome (GOLD analysis project Ga0196887, IMG submission 169094) | Aqueous microbial communities from the Delaware River and Bay under freshwater to marine salinity gradient to study organic matter... | ecosystem: Environmental > Aquatic > Marine >... | reverse complement strand
GGAATATATAGAAGTCTCCTACTTGTGGTTTAACCATAAAGTTAGTATTATTATAACCTGAAGTAGTACCATGAGCAAATTGTATATGCCCATTAGCAGGATGATGGTCTTTATAGTCTTCTTCCCATTCTTTTTCTATACCATTAGGTAGTGCTAGGTATCCTACACAAGACATTGCTGCACCTGTATGTACATGAAGTGGGTTGTATTCATTCTCAAACTGTCTTACAAACCAACCTGATACAACTTTTATACCGTAGTCATACTTTTCCGTGTTTAAACCCTTAGCACCAAAAGAGTTTCTATGCTCTGTATAAGAATGGAATCTTCCTATAAATTGTGATACTTCTTTAAGCCAAAGACTCTCAATTTCTTTATTAAATTTTAACTCTTGCTTAACTTTACCCACTAAATTATCTGAAAAATCTTCTAACTCCATCTTCATAAGAGTGTTCATCTTTTTGACAAAATCAGGTGTCAACTTTTTATATCCCATAGTAGGTCCAAAGGGTGCTATATACTCTTCATCCTGTTTGGGTACATAAAATTTTCCATTCTCATGCAATGTCATTTCTTTTCCTTTACAGGAGCTTCAGTTTTTTGCTCTGGCTGTCTTTCAAAGAATCTAACTAAGTTATTTAGTTTACCGTTCTCATGCTCTAATGCAGACAACTCTTTTTCAATTGTTTCTACAATAGTAGGATGATCTCCTATACCTACAGGATTAGTCATCATTGCTTCTATATTGGCTATGTGACCATTTATCTGTCCAGATATCTTACTCTTCAATGCTTGTAATATCATTTCTCTCATTTACTTCTCCTTTTTGGTTTTAAATGTAGTAACTCTCTTATGTGTAACTTTCTACCTTTAAAGAACACGATCATATTAATCATGGTGTTGATGGAAATGGCTATTAATAACCACCATTGCCACCATAATAACTCACCACTTTCTAACATTAACTAGCCTGTATGTCAACCATTTCACACGCATCTGCTGTACAAGCTAACTCCCTTCCACCACTAGTAGTATCTTCTTTTTCATAGTCTGCTAACTTTGACCAATCAATAGATGTAGGCATTTGCTTATAGGCTCTCTCATACTCTTCACCTACTATGTCTTGATAGGGTGCTTGTGCATACGTATGGTCACTGAAAGGCAAGAATGATATACCTGATACTTCATCAAAGTTTCTATACACCCATGCTCCCACATCCATCCACTCATCCTCTTTTACAGATATGGTAACAGATGGTTTATGTTCACACCAATGCCTTTGATATAATAACCAAAACTCTAACTGCTGTATGGCAGTCATCTCTGTTCTAGTCATTGCACCAGATGGTGATTTCATAGGGAAACTAAACACAGTTGTGCTTTCAGGTTTCATAACACATGGCTCACTTGGGATACCACTGTCTTTCATAAACTGTGTGAGTGGGTCTTTGTTATCACCACGTACAGTTCTGATGTAGTAGTCATTATGCCTAGCATGAATACCACTAGCACTGTCAACTAATTGACTAACTGTACCACTAGGTTTGATGCAAGTTATAGCAGTTGACTGTGGTATGCCTAAGTCTTTAGCCATCTTCTTATTAGTTTCTACTGCTACATGTCTTAGTTGCTCCAACACATCTCCTAATTCATAGTAGGTGTTATTTAATACTGGGCAATCAAGTATACCTGTAAGTGATACACCCAACAATCTCTCTTCTTCTGTATTATCTTTCCATACCTTGCGTAGGTATTTAAAGTTAGTAAGCGTAGATTGAAACGTACCAAGTATAGTAGCCATGCGTACCTTTTCTTTTAAGGTGTCTACTGTATCTGTAACACGTGCAACAACTTCAGTTAAGTTACAAAACTGATATGGTCTAAGTATAATCTCTGAACAAGGATTGCAACCAAAATAATAATCAGCATCTCGTCTACCATTCTCTAATGCTTTAACTTTAGCAGCTTGTCTATTAAAGATACCACGTTCTCCTGACTTAGATTCATACAATGATGTCCACTCACGCATGAATGTACCCATCTCAGGCTTACCTTTAAATGCTACAGAGTTATTGGCTAATGCTCGTTGACCTTCATTCTCCCACCATTGACCAGACTTGGCATGACGCATTTGGTCATCGCCTAAGTTAGATAGAGATATGAGAGCAGAACGTCTAACACCACCAACAACTACAACTTCACCAATCTTGCACATCAAGTCGTGGCACTCAATAGGAAACAATCGTCTGCCTTTAGCACCCTTAAACTTCTGTATGCAAAAGTGAAACAGTTCTATAAGTGGTGCAGGACCTGATGCTCTACCACCAAATGTTTTTAATCTAGCACCTGCTGGTCTTACTTCTGATGTATCCCATTTAGGCACTTGTCCAACATATAACATAGCAATAAGTTCTCTTAATGCTTTTGCCCATCCGGGTCTGCTGTCTGCAACTTTGATGATAGTAGTGCTGTCCTCAAAGTGTTCATTGACTATAGGCAACTTGTCTACGTTCTCACGTTCTACAGAGAAACCAACACCAGTGCCACACATAAGAATATACATACACTCATCAAAACTACGTGGACTATCTACGGGTATGTAGCTACAGTTGTAACCACCTACATGGCATCTGTCTAGTGCAGGTCCTGATGTCATCAATGCTCTCATACTTGGCATAATACCTAGAGACATTATCTGATCTGTAAGTTTTTCTTTTAAGGCTTTTGTAATATTGTAGTTGTAGTTATTAGATAAATGATTGCTCATGTAATCAAAGTATCTGTCTACAGTCTCTGACCAATTCTCTCTGCGTTGTTCATCGTCTTTCCATCTTGCATAGCGAGAGAGTGCTATGAAGTTTTGATAGTCTGTGGGTAAGTAATTTTGTAACATCTATTTCTCCTCTGTTATTGTTTTTATAGTTCTAATCTTTATACCTTCTAAATCATAAATCATATCTTTAATATAATCTTCTACTTCTTCTCCTACATTTCCGTCTGCTGGTATTGGATATTCTTCTTTATCAACAGAGAGAGTTATAATCATCTTAACTCTTATCATCATAAACCTCAATAAGTTTATTAAGATACCATTGTGCTTTCTTTAGGTCTTCTATACCATTCTTGTATCTAAATCTCCATAAGTATTTAACTACATTTCCTTGTAAGTAATAATCAAATCCGTCAACAAGCATAGCTTCTAGGGCATCAATAGTTTCAATACCTGCTTTGTTATAATGAATAGGACTATTAACCATGTCTAAATTATCAGACTGCATATCTGCTTGTTGTTTTTTCATTTTCATATACTCCATATGTCTTAACATTATTTCTTCTTTTCAAAGTTTAAGGATATTACATTACCCTCAACAGATTTAGTTACTATAGGTTTATTCTTTTCCCTTATCTCTTCTTCTGCCTCATTTACAAACTCTTCTAGTCTTAGTGTTAACTTAGGGTCTAGCTCCATGAGAGCTACAGTAGATGCAACCAATTGAGATAGATGCAATAAACTTTCTTTACTTTCTTTATCAAGGTCACTCTTTTCAGATGCTATGATATTAACTTCTAGTTCTCCAGTCCAATAGCTTTTATCACATATAGGATTTAGTTCTATGAAACATGAGTTTGGATTTCTTCTTTCTAACATATATTATCTCCTTACCTTTGTACCTGAAAATTTAATAAAGTTCAAGTGTTTATTTTTACCTTTTTCTTTTAGCCAATCTTCAGGTATAATTCTGTCATAGTATCTAAAACCATGTTTGATACACCATTGTGCATAGCTAGACTTAGCACCTTTACTAAGCTTATTTCTACTATTTGTAAAGACAAATCTTATATCTAGTTTAGGATGTTGCTTTTTTATACAGAGATGTTTCTTTCTATCTGCAGCTAAGAACCTTCCTTTAGTTTCTATAATTATGCCATTATTTAATATAAAGTCTGGTGTATAGGTACGGTAGGTTAAATCTTCCCACTCTATCTTTATTGATTCATAATCATATTTATGTTTCAATTTTTTTAGGTAGAGTGAGATAGCATGTTCTAACCCACTCCTATACCCATACTTTATAGCTTCTCTTCTTACTCTATGAGGAGACACTTAGAAGTTTCGCCACGTTATACCCGTGAAAGGACTATAAGAAGTTTGATAACCTAAACTCTTTAGTTCCTCTTTTACAGCTTCATCAGCTACTTTTCTAGCTTCCATAGCATCACGCAACCCTGCTGTACGCATTTCACGGTATTCTTTTTTTGCTTCAGCTAATTGCTTTTCCATTTCTTCAATATTGGATTTTAATTCATCTAGTGATTTACTCATTCTATTACTCCTTTCCTAGTTGAATATACGAGACAATTTTAGGTGTCTGTGCTTTAGACATAATGGCAGGTTTATCAGTTAAATCCCAGCAATCATATCTATAATCACAAAATTTACAGTTAGTATTTAAAACTGTATTGCCAGTAGGTTTGCCTCTAAACTTTTCTTCCTCTGGCTCAAAACATCTCTCAAACTTATTAGCATTGACAGTAGCTACAGTGTCTTCAATCTTTTTTATCTCATCATCTAGATTGAGTCCACTTGCAGGTACATATTTAAAGTGACCATTGGCTTTGTTTACAACCCACCAACCACCAACTTTCTTACCTGAAGCTTTTGCATAACCAGCAAGTTGTCCTACATATCCAAATCCATCACCACTGCTTAGTGTGTCATAGGACTCAAACTTATTTTTATAAGACCAATCAGATGCTGACTTAACATCATCAACTGCTCCATCAATAACTAAGTCATAAGAACCTGATACTTCTGCATCTTTACATTTAAGAGTAACAGTATCAGACTCTTCATAGTCTACTTTAGCACCTCTGAGTAAACCCTTGAAGACTGCCTCAACTATATCTCCTAACATCATGTTCATCATAAAGTTATTTGATCTAGGTAAAGCAGTCTCAGGTTTATTCTTTTCATACCAAAGTTGACAAGTGGGTCTGCCTACATTTGACATACGTAGGGTAAAGTCTTTTCTTTTAACCTTACCACCAAACTGACGTTGCAATGCATCTTTTACGTCATTGGCTACTTGATGAATAATTTCATCTGACATACTAGATTTACCATTGACTGCATCAGTCATGTATTGGTGCAACTTCAGTTCAGCGACATGATTCATTAGCTATTACCCTCAATGTCAATGAAAGACTCTACAGTTTCCATCTCTTCTTCAGAAACAGGGTTCTGCCTAGACTCTACTTTTTCTTCCCACTCTTTACAGATGTAGTCATTGAAGTTCTTTATCCAATCAACAAAGTCTCCAAATAACTTCTGATCTTCTTCTGTAACATCAAATGCTTCAGAGAAGTCTACGTTGGCGATAGGAGTATAGAAACTACTTCCATTAGGTAGCTCGTTTGCCTTAGTACCATTAAGATGTATCATGTGCTGTATAGGCAATCTAGACTTCTTAACATACTCATTAAACTGCTCACCTAAAGTTTTGAAAGCATCTTTATTATCTATCTCCCAAATGAAAGGTACATCACCTAATTCTGTAGGTTGTCCTTTCTCATCAGTAGGCTCATCCAAAGTAACGACACCAAAGATAACACGCACACGTTTGATTTGTCTTATCAAGTCTTGCATGTCAGGTGCTAATGCTTTGAAGTCTTCTATGTAACCTGATGGTTTACCACAGTTGAACCTACCTGTATTGTCTTTCAAATCACTATTAAGATTATCAGACATAATAGTTCTATGGAACATACCCTTTGGTTCGCCTGCTTTTGCATTGAGATTGGCTATGTATCTTCTTAACATGAACCTTTGCATGAATGGGCGAATGCTTATATTATTAGCATAATAGAATGTAGAGCCACTTTCTTCTACAACTTCTAATCTATATGCTCCACCCTCAATGACCTCAACATTAGCCATCTTACCATTAATCTCAGCTTGACCCATAATAGGTGTATGCCATATTCTTAGTCTGTTTAAATTACCAGACTTCTTTGGCTTTGCAGAAACCTCTGTAGCTATTCCCATAGCTTTAGCTAAATCTGCATAGCTATCTGTATTTATATTAATTAAATCATTCATTTACTTTTTTCTCCTTTCAATAAGTGCCTAGTTATATCACGCAACATCTTTAGTGTCAAGCCAATTAGTACCTATTTTTGCCTCTAATAATAGTGGCACATTAAACTCTAATTTAAACTCTTTTTCTATTAAAGATATCATATTCTCATTAGTTATTTTTATAACATCTAATACTTCTCTCTCTTCATTTGGGTGTACATCTACTACTATGGAATCATGCACACTGTTGACTACACAAGACTGATATGGTTCTAACTTCTTTTCTATATACATCAGTATCAAAGGCACTATATCAGCAGTAGCAAATGATTGTACAGGATAATTCTTTATCTGTGTGAAGTTAGTTATCTTACCAGACATCAATCTATGCACATCCGGGAATGCAAACTGTCTTCCTGATGGTGTAGTTATCTTGCCTGTAGCTAGAGCTTCTTTAGCCAATCGGGTATGCCAAGCTTTGATGCCTTTGTACTTTTCTGTAAAGTGTTCATAGTATGAGGCTTCTGCTTTACTTCTCCCAAACCCAGTCGCACCATATAACGGTGCAAACGTATGTGCTTTAGCCTCTTGCCTACTCGTTGGCTGACCAGCATCAGTGATAACTTTAGACGTATACGAGTGTACATCAAATCCAGTTGACACTTCCTTAATAGCGACCTTATCTTGTGATAAATATGCCGCAGCCCTAAATTCCAATTGTGCAAAGTCTGCCTCCATTATCTTTCCATTATCCCAACGTGATACAAATACTTTTTTAACAGGGAACGTGCCACCTCTAGGCATGTTCTGCATGTTAGGATCAGCACCACTGAATCTACCAGTAGATGTTCTATGTTGTAGTAGTCTTACATGTAGCTTACCATCAGGCTTTACATAAGTCTTTATACCTTGCACAAAGGATGACAAGTAAGTATCTAGTGCAGATAATCTTTGTAAGTCTGATAAGAAACTTAATGCATCTGACATATTTAACTTCTTAGCAGTATCTTGTAGAACATCAAGAAACTTTTTATTAACACTAAATCCATTTGCACTTACCCATTTAGCAGATGGTGCAGAGAACTTTAGTCCAGCTATTTTTGGGCTATTATTAAAAGTGTAGCCAGTACCATTGCAAGTATTACACTTGGGTTGTTTAACATAAGGCTTTCCATCTTTTCTTACCTTTCTCATAGTTCCTGACCCAAAACAATCTTTGCATTTTACAGCTATAGTTCTATATAAAACATCAGATGTTTCATTGACTGTATTTACATAATCTAATTTCTTCATGTATGAATCAAAGTTATGTGTCCAAGTAGTTTTATCTTTAGGCTTTCTACTATATATAACCCAAGACATCTGCTCTGGACTATTTAAATTGATAGGTGTATCGCCCATCAACTGCTTTACTTGTAGTTTAAGACGTTTCTCTATCTCATGCTTTTCTGTCTCAAACTCTACTCTAACCTCTTCTAATTTATTTAAGTCTACAGCAAAACCTTTTTGATATATCTTAGCTAAAGTCAAGGCAACTTTGTTAGTCAATACAACTGTGTCCATTAACTCAGCATACTCAACTGTATTTAGTTTTCTGTATATCTCATCTGACAATTGCTGTGTAGCATGTAAGTCTGCTGACAAGTATTCTGATAATTCATTTGGTGGTATATCAGCAACAGAGAATCCTTTCTTAAAATATTCTTTTAAGGTATCTTGTTTCTGTGTAGCTAACTCATATCTTTCAGCACATGCCTCAAGAGATAGAGCTTTCTTTACACCACGTTGTAATACATATTCTCCTAGCATAGTATCAAACACTGGACCTTCATATTTAAAACCACATTCCCATATCCACATTAAGTCGTGTACTATGTTATGCCCTATAAGTATGGTAGCTTGGTCTAGAAGTTCTTGTACTCCCTCAAAGTTCTCTCTGAATAAATACTGTTCGCCTTTATCCGTCAAACAACCAACCATAACTAACTCATTCTCAGTTTCAAAAGGGTCTAGGTGTAACTTACCATCTCTAGTAGTAACTGTATTTTCTACATCAAGTGTTAATTTCATCTAATTTCTCCTTATGTTTCTTTAAATACTTAACTGCTCTTTTTACTTTTGTCAAGTCATCTTTAAATCCACCTAATCCAGTATTACAATGATGGCATATCCAACCCCTAAATGTTTGAGTATCGTGGCAATGATCTAGAACCCATTTAGACATTTTAACTTGTCCATATTTACCTATCTCTTTTGCATCACGAGTACATATAGGACAACAATAGTCTTCATCAGGATATTTATTTTCCTTACGCAATCTTTTAATTGTATTGAAATGTCCTTTCACACATGACTGACAAGTCCTCTTTACCTCACCAGAAAATACAACATAAAAATTAGTAGCAGGTTGTTCTATGTTACACTTGATACACACATAAGTCTTTTGTGGTTCATTAATAGGTTTAGAATACCCAAATAGATCAGGGTAATCATTCATGCCTCGTACCTACCAACTTGGTAATTAAGCTGACAAGTAATGACTCCATGCCAACCTGACAACTTATTCTTGACAATGTTTAGATGTCTTTGCAAATCCTCTTCGTCACCATCTTCTTGCTTGGGTGGATTCTTTGCAATGAGTATCATCAAGTCTGCCTCTGCAGCTTTACCAGTACGTGAGCCTTCCATCATAGATTGATTAAGTAATATCTTACCCTCTGCATCAGCAGATAGTTGAGACATATAAAAGATAGCACACTCATGTTGCTTGGCAATCATACGAGCATGAACGGCATTAGCTTTCAGTGCCTCATCTGTTCTTGCAAAACCACCAGTCCTAGCAAACTTATCTCCCATATCAAGTAGTACAACATCAGGTTTGTAAGACTTACACACACTCTCAACCCAAGACATATCACGACCAGTCGCATCCTTTATCTTTATCTTATCTTTGACAGGTGCATACAAATCTCTTGCCATGCTTGGATTAGTCTTGATCTGTTTCATAGTCATACCCGTAGATGCCGTCAAGTATCTAGCACCAACTCTGTGACTACCCTCTTCATTACACAACACAATGCAGTTAGCACCTTGATGTGCAAAGCCTCCGGGAGATGCAATCATACTCGCATGAAAAGATGTCTTACCAGTATTAGGTCTAGCACCTACCTCAATCAAGTGACCAGCATTGATACCCTCAAGTTGTCTTGTTAAAGCAGGTATGTTGAAGTTCCAACGTGCCTCAAGATCATTCTTAGCTAGTAGTGATTCAATATCTAAGTCATCCCACTCAACATTCAAGTCTGGTGTAAAATCATCATTGTATTGTTCTAGTAGCATCCGTAATGGTTCTAGGCTAGTCTGTTGACCATTGACATAATCAAATCCTAGATTAGCAATGTCTTCTCCAACTACCTGCTGAAACAATTTAGACAGCACCTCTTGTGCAACATCAGCACCTAAAGGTTGCTCATTCTTGATAGACCTAAACAAGGATATGTATGCCTGTTTCTGTGCAGTAGACATAGATGGATTGCTTGATATAAACAAAGCCTCTATCTCATCAGCAGTGACTGTACGTTCATATCTGTCCATAGCTAGGTCTATAGTCTGCTTTATCTTCCTAGCATCCTTGCTGAACAATCTATCTGGACACCTAGCTCCACGATGCTCTTTGTAGAACTCTTTGTCCATTAAACTTCTAAGTAGTGAATTTTCCATATATATTACTCCTTTGGGGTTAGTTTATACAAGTTGTTAATATCATCTTCATTTCTATATTTTAAGTCATCTTGCAATCTAAGTACACGGATGTTGGGTACATGTCCACGTAATTCTTTTGCAAATTGTAATATCTTGGGTAATGCATCAGGGTCTAATGCAATTATAGTTGTTGAGAACTGTGAGAGGTAATGCTTATGTTCTTCTGACAAAGAAGTTCCAAGTATAGCCACCCCCGTGTGTACATTGCTATCTATAACACAAGCACTTACACAATCCTCAACAACTACTGCGACCTTACCATAACCATATGTATATGGCAAGGGGTTATTCCCATATCTTTTCCACTTAGGCAGACGTTTACCCAATGCTCTACCAGTTGCATCAACTAACTTACCATTATGTTCTATGGGAAAAACAACTCTGTCATCTTTCACATCATACTGTAAGTTCATTTTATCTGCATCTAGTTTCCACCTCTCGCAGAAAGATACGAGGTTCTTCCTATTGTTATGTGGTACAACGTATTCAGGCATCTCAAATGTATCAGTTGCAGTCAATTCTTTCTTTGCACTCACAGACTTGATATCATCTACAGATAACCTAACACGTGTACTACCACTTAAACTACAGGAAATCTTATAACAATTCCACACCAATGAACCCATATTATTTGTAGCAGTAAATGTTTTGTATGAATTACATATAGGACAATTTAATCTACGTGTCTCATCCATAGGAATGTTTAAATCTTTAACAAATTCTAATATGTTATACATTATATATGTTCCTTATATAGTATATGGGTTTGGACAATATAAATGTCTTGTACCATGAGATTAACAATGTGTCAAATTTTTTCTTGTACTTAATGCTAAATTAGCAGAAGCAAAGGTATTTTTCATGTAAGGCTTAACACTTTGTGGATTAGTATGACCTGTAACAGACATAATATTTCCCATTGATACACCAGCATCTACCATCTCAGTTGTACCCGTTCTTCTAAGATCAGATAGTCTAAGCTCTTTAGAGAGTCCTGCAGAGTCCATAATCTTTCTACCCTCTACTGGTAGCTTAGTGATTGTATAAGGCTCGTGTATGCCTCTCCTAGGGCGAGGGCGAGGTGCTACATATTCTTGGAAACCAAAATCTTCTTTCTGTTGCAAAAGCATTTTAGTTAGTCCATCAGATATAGGTAAAAACACCTCTGCTCTCCTCTTGGATTGTTGTATGTGCATTTTATTCTCTTCCAAGTTTAAGTTCTCCCATTTGATTACACGCATATCGCCTAGTCTCTGACACCACTCATATGCCATCTGCACAATCAATCCCAAACTTCTAGTGTAAAAATCAGAGTATGCTACATCTAGATATGCTTTCACATCTTCTCGTGTCCACACTACCTTTCTAGCTATAGGTGTTCTTCTCTTTATGCTTGAGAATGGATTGACTTTGCAATGCTCCATATGTATGCCATAATTATATACCACCCTCGCCACAGACATGACATGATTGGCAAGGTGTATACCTCTCTCGCACCACTCTTCATATGCGAGTTTAGCCATCTTGGTAGTGATATCAGAAAAATTGATACTGCTTAATTTTTGTGCATCAGCAATTTTTGTATCTAAAACTACCCCAAGAAAATATTGATATTGTACTTTAGTTTCATCTCGTAAGCTCTTGAAATCAAAAGATAAATAGTACTCATCAATTAAACTTGACAGCTTTTTATTTTTCATATTCATAGCTCCCACTCCATCTTGTATAATGTCCATGCCCACAAAGAACTTTAG
>Ga0196887_1001167_pt1 | contig 11613 bp, 10 predicted proteins | sample VirMetDEL_Mar_31_FD_169094 | JGI IMG/M metagenome (GOLD analysis project Ga0196887, IMG submission 169094) | Aqueous microbial communities from the Delaware River and Bay under freshwater to marine salinity gradient to study organic matter... | ecosystem: Environmental > Aquatic > Marine >... | reverse complement strand
CATTGGCGGTGGCGGAGCAGTAGATACCGCAGGAACTAATAGCGTTTTCGCAACTGTTACTTCTACAGGTGGTGGAGAGGGCGGAGGTACTTCGAGTCAAGTAGGTGGAAACGGTGGCTCTGGTGGCGGCGGCTCTGCGGAAGGAACTAATGCAGGGGGTACAGCAGTAGCAGGTCAAGGTAACGCGGGTGGTACAGGTATGAGCGGTAATCCTTTTCGCGGCGGTGGCGGTGGCGGTGCGGGTGCAGCAGGAGCAAACGCATCTGATAGCGGAAATGGAGGGAATGGTCTTGCATCATCTATTACAGGTTCTTCTGTAACTCGTGCAGGCGGTGGCGGCGCAGGAACTGAAACTAGCAGTGCGGGTACGGGAGGCACTGGTGGCGGCGGAAATGGGACATCAGGGAACTCTGGTACTTCGGGCGCAGGAACAACCAATACGGGTTCTGGCGGCGGTGGCGGCGGAGATAGTAATGTAGGTGGTGCAGGCGGTTCTGGGGTTGTCATCCTTAAAACTGTAGCAACGGCGGGGGCAACAACTGGATCACCTTCTGTTGCAGTATCAGGTGGATATAATATTTATACATTTACTGGTTCAGGGAGTATAACTTTCTAATGGCACACTTTGCAGAATTAGATGCGGATAACGTAGTTACACGAATAGTTGTGATTAATAACGCTGAACTTCTTGACGAGAATGACGTAGAACAAGAAATTCTTGGCATATCATTTTGTCAATCTTTATTTGGAGGCACCTGGAAACAAACTAGCTACAACGGTAATCTTCGTAAAAATTTTGCAGGAGTTGGCTATTCTTATGATAGTGGCAAAGACGCTTTTATACCTCCTCAACCGTACTCTAGTTGGACTCTTAATGAAACGTCTTGTCAATGGGAAGCCCCTGTTTCATACCCGACTGATGGCAATAAATACACATGGAACGAAGAAACAACTTCATGGGATGTAATTGAATGAGCGATAAACGATACGAGGCAAATATAATTAGAGCCACGGCTGTTGAGCCTGCTAATAATCTTCAGTCAACCTCTGCTCCAGGGGTGTGGTCAATAGACGAAGTTGTAGAGCTACAGAAGAAAGAAAAATGGCCCACGGTGGGGAATGTTATTACTAATGTGGAACAAGTTTTTTCCACGTTTCTATATGAGGGCAATGGTGCTAATCAAGTCATAGAAAACGGTATTGCGTTAGGAAATTCTAATGATGGTGGTTCTGTTGAGTTTGATGGAACTGGAGACTATCTAAACCTATCAACGCCTGTTGTCCCTGCAAGTGGTCAGTTTTCGTTGGAGGCTTTCATATACCCTACTGCTACAACGGATGAAGCAATTGCATCTCAACATGCAGATGGAGAAACAGGAAGATTTATTTTTAGACTTGATAACGGTAAATTAAATTTTAACTGGGCAGCTAGTGAGCTAACTGATGCTAATAGCATAACTGCAAATGCTTGGTCACACTGTTTGGTTACGAGAGATGCAAGCAATGTAATTAGATTGTTTGTAAATGGTGCGTTAAGAAAGAGTACAACCAACTCAGTTACCTTGAATCAAAACAACTTTACTATAGGTGCAAGCAGAATAGCTTCTCCAGAAAAGTTCTTTAATGGCTTTATCTCTAATGTTCGTGTCGTAAGTGGTGCAATTCCAACCGAATATCAAACGTCTAGCACAACTGAGGGTGCAGCTATCTACACTACGCCTACAACTGGGTTAACGGCAGTATCAAATACAGCTTTATTGACATGCCAAGGCTCGACGCCTCTTGTTGATAACTCAAGCAACTCATACGCTATTACGACAAACGCAGATGCAGCGGCAAGAGCTTTCGGCCCATTTACTGGCACAGGTGGCGAAGGTGGGTTGGTTTGGACTAAAAATAGAGATGATTCCTACGATCATAATCTTGTAGATTCAGCTAGAGGGCTAACAAATAGCCCATACATTAGAAGTAATACTAGTGGCATTCAAGGCACAGATGGCAATGGAATTACAGCATTTAACAATAATGGCTATACGGTAGGTAGTTCTGGAAGTTGGAACGCAAACGGCAATTCTCATGTCTCTTGGACATTTCGGAAAGCCGCTAAATTTTTTGATGTTGTGACGTACAGCGGAACAGGATCAGCTAGAACTGTAAGTCATAGTCTAGGTTCAGTTCCAGGTATGATACTTATTAAAAATACTAGTGGAAGCACTGGTAATTGGAGAGTTTACCACAGAGGTATGAATGGAGGCACTAATCCAGAACAATACTCAATGCGTTTAAATCAAACTAATGCTCAGGCTTCAGACTCTGCTGCTTTTAATGACACTGCGCCAACTTCTAGCGTATTTACAGTAGGAACAAGTGCAACTAACGAGTCAGGTAGAGACTATATTGCCTACCTGTTTGCACACAACAATAATGACGGTGAGTTTGGCCCAGATCAAGATGAAGATATAATTAAGTGTGGGAGTTATACTGGTAATGGTTCTACTACTGGTGTATTTCAAGATTTAGGATTTGAACCTCAGTGGATTATGTGTAAAGTATCTAGCTCAACAGATGGTTGGATTCTTCTAGATAATATGAGAGGTGTTGGTGGAGCAGGGAGTAACGATCCTAGATTAGAAGCAAACACTGATAGTGCTGAAGCTAATGGCGAAATTATGAAGTTTGATGCAACTGGTTTCACACCTCTTACAGCAGACGGTAAGATTAACGGTAGTGGCAAAACCTACATCTACATGGCAATACGCAGACCTCAAGCTGCACCAACTGCTGCGAGTCAGGTGTTTTCTGTTGCAACCTATTCTAGTAACGGTAACAGCAACATATTTAATACTGGTTTTAATGTTGATATGGCTATTACCACAAGAACTAGTGGTACTAATAGATATAATCTTGCGAGATTAATGGGCTCAAAATATTTATTCACGGAGTCAAATAATGCAGAAGGGGATTTAGGTACTCAATGGTATGCTAGAAATAATTCAGTAGATTTTAGCACTAGTTTTTGGGGAACTACTAATAATACCGTTATTTGGTCTTGGGCTAGAGCCAGAGGCTATTTTGACGTTGTTTGTTACACAGGCACAGCAAGCGCAAGAACTATAGCTCATAACCTTGGTGTAGCACCTGAGATGATGTGGGTAAAATGTCGTGACGGGCCAGGGGGTACTGGGGCATCATATTGGGTAGTTTATCATAAAGATTTAGATGCAAGTGCGCCAGAAGATAAAGCTATATATTTAGATACAACTACTGCCGCTTTTGACTTTGCAGGGTATTGGAATGACACAGCGCCCACATCTACTGTTTTTACTTTAGGCACAGGTAATGGAAACGATACTAATGCAAGCGGTCAAAATTACATATCCTACCTGTTCGCTACTCTGCCAGGAATAAGTAAAGTTGGAAGTTACACAGGTTCAAGCAGTGCGGTAGATGTAGATTGTGGGTTTACTAGCGGTGCTAGATTTATACTGATTAAGAGATCAAGTGCATCGGGAGATGGTTGGTTTACATTTGATAGCGTACGAGGAATTGTAGCGGGTAATGATCCTTTCCTATACTTAAACGATCAGCAAGCTGAGTTTACATCTTATGATGCTATCGACCCATATAGCGCAGGTTTTACTGTCACAACAGCTTTAGGTGGTCTTAATACCAACGGTTCAACTTACGTCTTTTACGCAATCGCACAATAAAGGAGTTTAGTCATGGGACTAATAAGAATACGAGAAACAGGCGAGGTAGTGACGGAAATAACCTTCCGCACGATGCACAAGAAAACTCGACCTGTTCTAGAACCAACGCTCACAGTAGAACGCCTAGATGGTCTGGGTGCAGATCTTGTTATGGAAAGTGCTCAAGCCACAACAACAGCGCCTTACGAATTTAGTTTTAGGTCTGGTGTAGCACAAGATTCTGATGGCAACTGGATGACAGTCAATTCTGTTGGGCCAGTGTTTACTGAGTACACAGACCTTGATGGCAACGTACAATCGGTTGACGCACAAACCACAGCATATCGTGCCAACGTAGATGCGACAGCCGCCGAAGGTGCAAGGTCTACTCGAACAAAACTTCTTGCAGATTCTGATTGGACACAAATGGCTGACACTGCTTTGAGCACAGAAAAGAAAGCTGAGTGGGTTACTTATCGTCAGGCACTTAGAGACTTGCCAAGCGCATCAGGATGGCCTCATACTCACACCATGCCAACGAAACCATCATAATGCCAAAAGATACCACAAATGAAATCGCGTTAACAACGCCTGACATTAAGATTCAACTTCCACAAGCGAAGCCTGAATACAAATCTATGTTGGCAAACATTGCAGAAAAAGCTCCTGCAATTGCACAGGCATCTAGCAACTTCTATAAGTCTCATTCACAGATGATGAGTGTGACATTAGATGTAACTGCGATTACACCTATACGTTCTGTAAAGCATAGCCTTGCTGAGATAGAGAAAACAAAGGCAGCTTTACAAGAGGGCTACTTCAAGATGAAGAAGGAAGAAGTAAAGCTCAAGAAGCTAGAGCGTAAGCTCCTAGAAGAAACAGATGATTTAGAACGTGAGATGCTTGAGATTAAGATTAACGAAAAGCAAGCACAGGCGGCAAGCTCTCGTGGATATGTAGAAGCTGCGGTTCGTAAGCTAAACTTCTTTACCAATCAGTATGACAACCTGATGAAGAAGATCGGCAAGGATGAGCTTACCGAAGAAGACTATGAGCGCGAAGAAGTTAAGTACCACATTATGACCTGCATGAAACAAGCATTGAATGCAGCTAGAAGTCGTAATGGTCAGATAGATGAAGGTAATCTTATTTATGTGTTTGATCTAGGGATCAATGCAGCGCAGGCACAGGCAGAAGTCTTTTCCTATTTGCAGTGGGAAAACGAAATCATCAAACAAGGTAAGGCACCAGAGCATCACCACACGGTTCAGTGGTTAGAGGCTTGTGCAGAAAAATGGGCAGATTGCCCTGGAGACTTTGCAAACAGCCGTGGTTTTGATATCATGGACAGAACATCTCTGACTAACACTCCACAGCTAGAGGATAAGAAAAATGGCACACAAAGTAGTAAAGTACAGACTAGAAAGTGACGGCACTATACCAACTTGGTTAAAGTTTGGTGTAACGCAATCAACAGGTGGTATGTATCCCGTTGCAGATAGTGGTACAGCTAGTCCACAAGATTGGATTATGATTGGCATATCGGCTGATGGGTCAGATACTTCTGGTGCAATTGAGGAAATAACATCTAAAGATAATCTACAGACTTACCTTACTGCACAAGCATCAGCAAACAGTTGGACAGACCCTGCACCAACAGATGAAGATCCAGATGCAACAACAGCTTTTGATGCTGCCGCACATGCTCAACGTGTTTGGGATGATTTAGACGCACTTAACGCATAGGATGCTAGATGCCATTAACCAAACTTCAGTTCAAACCAGGTGTCAATCGAGAGACCACCTCTTACACGAATGAGGGCGGTTGGTTTGACATAGACAAGGTACGCTTTCGCTTTGGTATGCCTGAGAAGATTGGCGGTTGGTTAAAGTTCACCACAGCATCGTACTTGGGTACAGCAAGAGCTATGCACCCTTGGGTGGCATTAGATAACAGCCGACTTATCGGTATTGGCACATCACTAAAATACTACATTAACCAAGATGGGGGTGCCTTTAATGATATAACCCCGATTAGAAGTACGACAGCAGCAGGGGATGTAACCTTTGCTGCAACCAATGGATCATCTGTAATCACAGTAACAGACGCGGCTCACGGAGCGGTGGTAAATGACTTTGTAACTTTTAGTGGTGCGGCTTCTCTTGGTGGTAACATAACAGCAGCGGTATTAAACCAAGAGTATAATATTACTGAGATAGTAAACACCAATAGCTATAAGATTGCTGCTCGTGCAGCAGGAACTACTATAACACAAATAACCGTAAACGGAGCTTTGGTTCCTAGTTTGGTAAACGCAAGTGGATCAGACTCAGGAAACGGCGGTAGTTCTATAGTAGGTGCCTATCAGGTTAGTGTTGGACTAGATACCACTGCAACAGGTGCGGGTTGGGGCGTAGGAACTTGGGGTCGTAACGGTTGGGGTCAAGCAGCTACCACACCTATTGTTACAAATACCTTGCGTATCTGGTCACATGATAACTTTGGTGAAGATCTTCTTATAAATGTGCGTAATGGCGGCATATACTATTGGGATAAAACAAGCGGATTTGCTACGAGAGCCGTAAGTTTAGACTCTCTTGCAGGATCTACAAGCGCACCCACGATAGCTAAACAGATTATGGTTTCAGATAGAGACAGGCATATTATAGCGTTTGGTTGTGACACAGAGGCAAACCCTGGAGTTCAAGATCCATTAGCTATACGTTTTTCTTCTCAAGAATCTTTGACTGATTGGGCAACAACAGCCGCAAACACTGCGGGTGAATTAAGATTGGGATCTGGTTCAGAGATTGTAGCAGCAGTAGAAACAAGACAGCAGATCTTGGTGTACACCGACGAATCCTTGTATGCCATGCAGTTCTTAGGTCCACCGTTTACCTTTGGTGTAAACCTTGTTTCAGAAAACGTTACGACTATGGGCCCATTATCCGCGGTAGCTGTTGAGGACAACGTGTTCTGGATGGGACTAAAAGAGTTTTATGTTTACGGTGGTACGGTACAAAGACTACCTTGTTCCGTCAGAGATTTTATATTTGATGATTTTAATTTACTACAGCGAGAGAAGGTTGTAGCTGCAACTAATACAGCTTTTTCTGAGGTTTGGTGGTTTTATCCATCGGCAAGCAGTGACAATAACGATAGATATGTAGTTTACAATTACGAGCAACAGGTTTGGTATTATGGGGCACTTGCTAGAAGCTTTTGGATGGATCGTGGTATCTTCGACAACCCAATTGCAGCAGGGCCAAACAATTACCTCTACACTCAAGAGTCTGGATTTGATGACGATGGGTCTGCAATTACTGCATATATTGAATCAAGCCAAATGGACATTGGAGATGGAGAGCAGTTTTCTTTTATACGTCGTATGATACCAGATCTCACGTTCCGCGGATCAACGGCGGGTAGTCCGTCTGCAAACATTACAGTTAAGACACGTAACTTTCCGGGCGGCAACTACTTACAGTCTACGTCAAGTGCGGTAACAAAGACGGCATCGGTGCCTGTTGAACAGTTTACGGATCAAGTGCATTTAAGATTACGGGGCCGTAGCTTTGCGGTTAGGGTTGAGTCCACAGCAACGGGTGTTGGTTGGCGGCTTGGTTCTCCACGGTTGGATATACGGCCTGATGGGAGAAGATAGTGTCACGAAACTTAATTCTTCCCTTCTTTGCTGTACCTCCGACACAGTACGATCAACAATACTTCGCGAACCTCACGCGAAGTTTTGCCATATATATGGAGCAACAACAAAATCCAGGAGAAGAAAGGGCAACAAAGCTGACCCTTACGGACTTACAAACGGACGATTCGGGGTTAGAAAATGGAGCATTGTTTCAACAGGATGGTTTTGTTAAGATAGCATTAATTAATAAACCGCATGTGCGAGGATTAGGTGCAACGGGTGCGGTAGGAACAGTAACGGTGACAACGACATGAGTGATGACACAATTTTAATAATGTCGAACGGTTCTAAGTGGAAACCTGCGACAAGTTCTGATATAGTGCATTGTGTGCACTGTGATAATGCAGTTGATACACCCGCAGAGGTCGCGAGTTACCCAGAGGGTAGTTGCCCAGATTGTGGCAAATCGTGGACAGGCGCAGAGCGACGCAGTACCTCTATAACCGTGACTGCCCCCGAAGCAATCTCAGGAGAAGCGTAATGCAGCAGTATGGAACAATGACAATGCCGGACGCGGGTATCGGTACGTTTCTTACTTCAAACATGGATGAGATTGAGGATAACGTTCTAGCTTTTGGTGCGCCACAAGGCATAAACTCTATGGTTGATGTTGGCAATCGAATGGCTTCCTTGGGACGCAACGGAGATAATCAACTTGTTCATATGAAAACTGGGGAGATTGCAGTATCTCCAGAAATACTAAATGAAAATCCACAACTAGCAAAAGAATTAACAGCAGCTTTTGATAGATCCAACGTAGACATGAATCGTTATACTGTGGGTTCTGGTGCCAATAGTATTAATCCAATGACAGGTCAGGCTGAATTTTTCTTAAAGAGATTAGTAAGTGGAATCAAGAAAGTATTTAAGAAAATCGCTCCAATTGTTATACCGATTGGTTTGAATATGCTTATGCCGGGACTTGGTGCCGTGGGATCTGGCGCGTTAGGCGCGGGCATTGGTACTTTGGTGCAAGGCGGCAGCTTTAAAGATGCTTTAAAAAATGCGGCTCTTGGAGGTTTAGCAGGAGGTTTTACTGCGGGGATACAGACAGGTTTTGGCGAAGGGTTTTCTGAAGCGGCCTTTGGTAACTTAGGTGGACGTAAAGGTAGTTTCTTCAACAACCCGTTTAAAGCAGCAGGCGCAGGACAGGTCGCGGCTCCCGGAACCGATGTAGCGAACAACGATGGTATTTTGTCTAACTTATCAGAGAAGGGTAAAGATTTATTTAGTAAGCTTAATCCAAATCGTGACGTTTTAAATCCAGTAGAAATGGCTTCACAAGCTGACGCTCTAGTGTCTTCAACTCCTACCCTTCAAAAGATTGCACAAACTATGCCAGAAAAAGCTTTTAATATTGCTATGGAAACCGTTAAATCTAACCAACCAAGTTTCCTTTCAAGGTACGGGCCGCTTGCTTTAGCAGGAACAGCGGTTGCGGGCGCAGCAGGCGCGTTTGATACGCCCGAAGAAAATTTAGGAGCTTCTCCTTTTGGTATTACTTCTCGTGAGCTTTATGAAAAAGATCCAAGTAAATATAGCGTTTTTGCACAATACAATAAACCAACACCAATGTCACAAGTAAGGCCCGTTTACGCCTCAGAATTGTATAGTAAATTTAGCCCTCAAACGGCGGCTGCGGGTGGGGAAATGAATCGTAATAAGTTCCCGCCAAAAAACGGGTATATTTCAGGTCCTGGAACAGAAACTTCTGATGACATACCCGCAATGCTTTCTGACGGAGAATTTGTAATGACTGCCAAAGCAGTGCGTGGTGCAGGAAACGGTAGTAGGGAACAGGGCGTAAGAAAGATGTATGATATGATGAGAGCCTTTGAAGGGGGAGCGGTAACATGAGCGTCCAAACAACGATAACTCGTCAAGACCCCGACATAGAAGCCTATCGTTTAGGTCTTTTAAGCGACGTACAAGGTTTAATCAGGAATCAGATGTTTGGTCAGCAGGTCCAAAACTTGCGCAGCATGGGTTATGATGACGCTACGATTGGGACAATGTTATCTACCGAAGCTCAAGGCACAGATGGCGAAGAAGGTTATGTTCCTGGAGTTACCTATGACGCAGACTATATCGGGGGAATTTCTCCTGATGCTATGTTTGGTCCAACTAATTTTGAGGTAGCGGGATTTAGAAGACCACAACTTGACGCGATAAAATTAGCTGAAGCCGGGGTTGGAGGTTATAAACCATATTTGACCACTGCTATGAACCAACTATCAAGCGGTTCAGACGCCCTTGAAAAAGGAATTACTGGTTTAACGGGTGCTTCTAATGAGTTTAACCCATCGGGTATTGCTTCTTTTATGTCCCCATATCAACAAGAAGTTATTGACCGCACAATTGAAGATCTTGAAAAAAATTATGGGCGTCGTGAAAATCAAAGGCGTCAGGAACTTGCGGCGGAAGCTGTGGCACGAGGGGCCTTTGGAGGTTCTGCTCTTGAAAAAAGGGCGGAAGCAAGGGAGTTTGTACCTGCAAGAGAACGTTTTGACAGAGAACTTGGTACTACCGTTGCGGGAATGAGGCAGGCGGGTTATCAAGATGCTGCTACTCGTGCTCAACAAGCCTTTGAAGAAGCAAAAAGAAGGCAATTGACGCAAGCGTCTACCACAGGTCAGCTTGGCACAGGATTAGCCGGAATGGGTATTCAAAGTGCAGGATTAGGTGAAGCAGAACAGTCGCTTCGTGGTAGAGATATTAGTACACTAATGCAGGTTGGCGGAATGGGTCAGGCCCTTGATCAGTCTGCCTTGGAGGCCGCAAGACTTACAAATCAACAGAGATATCAACAACCGTTTACTCAATTAGGGTTTTTATCGGATGTGTATGCGGGGATACCGACCTCACAATCTAGTCAAACAATGACTTCTGGAAGCAATGCTTCACCTTTTATGCAAGCTGCAAGCCTTGGCATAGCCGGATTAAGTGCTTATGGTGGTGCTAAACAAGCGGGGATTTTATAATGAATAAAGGTTTTCAATCACTTCCAGAATATGTTCAAAGGAAGATAGACCCCGAAATGGCAAAAAAATACATGGGCGGTGGTTCCGTGATGCAACGTCCTATGTTCAGGCAGGCAGGGGGACCGATGATGGCACCTCCTCCAATGGCACCTCCTCCGATGGCTCCTGAACCAAGTATGGATATGGCTTCACAACAGTTACAACAAATGGAGCAGCAGACTTCTGGAATTGGTTCTGCGGTAGCTCAACAGACATTAAGTAATATAGACGCGGCAGACGATCCAAAGAGCATGATTGACGCTTTACGCGGCAATGAAAGGCCCCTTGAAGCGCGGTACACGGAACTTGCGGGATTTGTCGGGGAGGCTGATGCGCAGCAAACACCCGAAAGTGTTTTGGCAATGGTGCAGCCTACTATAATGATGACGGAAGAGGGTGCATTAGACAGCGGGGTTGGCGAACTCATGCAGGGGTTGGCAGGTCAGATTGACATGGAAACACCTTCCGGGGAGGCTACTCCAATGGGTCAAGGGGTTGGCGAACTCATGGCAATGGGGGCGGGCAACACTCCACCCGTAAATTTTAATCAAGGTGGCGCAGTGCGCCATTATGCACCTGGTGGGGCTGTAACAGAACGCGCTACTACAATGCTTCCTGAGTTTCAAAGCCTGTATGCTTCTGTGCTAGGAGATCCTGCGCAACGGCAAGCGGAACTTGATGAACAGAAAAAACTTACAAAAGCGCAGATGCTCTTTGACATTGCGCAAACGGCACTTGCGGCAGGAGCGCCTACCGCGCAGCCAATGTCCGCGGCTGAACGTATAATGTCCGCGGCCCAAGGGACTCAGTTGTTTAATAAAATAGGGGATCGTGCGGCAGGCCAACTTCAAGCAAAACAGGCTTTAGAAGCTGAAAAACGTCAGATGGATTTAGCTGCGTTGCAGAGTTCTATTAGTCAAGCTTCTACAGAAAAAGCTGCGGCAGATGCTTTAGCATTAGCTACGGCTAAGACAGGTACAGATACTGATTATAAACGCGTGGTAGGCTCCGACGGAAAAGATTTAGGTACTTTTAACGTAAATAATACTGTGAGAGCAAAAGCCTTTGAAAAAGTATTAGAAGCTAATCCCGGATCCAGGGCCTTTAATTTAGGTACTGAACCAAAAACGGATAAAACAGATTTTAAAACAGTAACTCTATACCCGGTAGATGGTAAAAGTGAACCAATTACAATGC
>Ga0196887_1001154_pt1 | contig 11677 bp, 14 predicted proteins | sample VirMetDEL_Mar_31_FD_169094 | JGI IMG/M metagenome (GOLD analysis project Ga0196887, IMG submission 169094) | Aqueous microbial communities from the Delaware River and Bay under freshwater to marine salinity gradient to study organic matter... | ecosystem: Environmental > Aquatic > Marine >... | reverse complement strand
GTTTTAAAGGGAAAAAACAAGGAGAAATTTCAATGAATTCTCTTAAATTCATTTTCACGTGGTGAAATCCAAAATATATTTTTATAAATTTATATATATCTAATTTATTTATTTATTTTTATTTTTATTTTTTTAATTATATTTTTATTTATTTTATGGATTTATGGATATTTTGGATTATTATAGTTTGTCATAAATCATTTTCAATGATTTTCAATGAAAATGGGTCTAAAAAATAATGAATATAAAAAAAATTTGAAAATACTTTTAAATTAATTAATTATATATAAATAAATAAACTAACACTATACACGACTTATAAAATGACGACTATTGCTTTCAATATGTATATGAAATTCATTGAAGATAATAAAATGAATACAATCACCTTTAATGAAAAAGCATTAATGACTATCATAGAGCAATCACTTACAGACTACGACCATAAGACTAATGAATTACAAGACGATAATGATAAAGTAGAAGAAGCACGACTTAAACAGTCTTTAAAGACAATAGCACTAAAAAAGGAATATAAGAAAGTAAAAACGATAGTAGAGGAAAAGGATAAGACAATTGAGGTTATGAAGAAGAAACTAAATGAAGGTTATAATGCTGATAGTAGTGAAGAAGAGGAGGACGAGGAGGACGAGGAGTTAAGTTATGAAGACGACGACAACTGGGACGAATGTTATGGTTGTATTATGAAAGAAGGTGGTCTAACTTATACTATGGCAGGTGGAGGTAGTCATTGGTGGGAGTATGTTATTACTAAGTCAGGCGTATTTACTAATAGTCAGTCAGGTCATTATCCAATTAAAGGTATGTTAGTATCCTCTCCTAATGGTGATTATCTATGTGAAAAAGATAAAGACTATGAATTAAAAGAATGTGAGGTTGATATGTATGAAAATATTAAAGAATGTTATGAAGAAGAAATTATGAATTATGCTGACAGTAGTGAAGAAGAAGATAATGATCCATAATATCCATAAATCCATAAAATAATAATAATAAAGTATTTTAAAAAAAAAATAATAATAAATAAATTAATTACATATATAATAGTTTTTATATTTCATTTTTTTTGGAACATTTAATATTTTCTGGATCTCACCATGTGCAGATTATATATAGCATATATGCTATGATCACCACAATACCCTTATGGCCCAATAGTTACTACTATTCTTATCTTTCCAAGTTAATTGACCTTCTTTATTTTTAATTCCCTTGGCTCTTGCTAAATATGATTTTCTTTGTTGTTTTGTTGCTGTCCCTGATTTCCAGTCTGGATATCCAGTTGCTCCAAAATGGATTAATCTTTTCTTTCCATTCTTCATTACATAAACTGACATTTTCTTTCCTGCTCTTGTTGATTTAAAAGGTTTATATAATTGCTTTTCCATATAGCGTATATGCTATATATTATATTAAAAAAAATATAATAAAATACAATTTTAACCACCCAAGCATATATGCTATACAGAATATTAATCCTAATAAATCTATATTATCTTCTGATAGCATATATGCTATATATGAATATTTTTAAAATTTGATTTTATTATATTATTTTTTTTAAATTTATAATAATGCCCTTTAAAGATCCAGAAAAGAGGAAAGAATATATGAGATTATATACTCTTAAACATAAAGAAGACAGGAGAGAATATATGAGATCATATGATCTTAAAAATAAAGATAAAAATAAAGAATATAGTCAAACTGAAAAATGTAAAAAAACACGTAGAATATGTCAATGGAAACGAAATGGTGTAATATGTGAAGATTTTAATATATTAAATAATACATATATCAATACTAAAAATTGTGATTGGTGTAATAAAGATATCAGTAAAAAACGCGATTTAGAACATAATCATAATTCAGGAGAAATTAGAGGCATAGTCTGTTGTAGTTGTAATAAAAAAATGATGTGGAAAGATAGAAGATTTCAGTCAGTTATGAAAGAATTACGAAAGAATCTGTAATCCCTGTTCATTAAAAACTAAGGTGTTTTTTGCGTGAACATACGTAAACACTGATAGAGGGTTATCCACACTAACTAATCCAAGGTTTAACTGAAGACCCCACTGAGTAGTAGAAAAGTCAGCACCATCAGAACCAATATTCGTATATGAAGTGCCAATAGAATAGCAAGACCCTCCATCTGGCTGTTCGAATAAACTCACCTGTGTGGATTTATTAGTATTATGAGGGCATATCTGGACGCGGTTATTTTTAGGGAAAGGAAGCATAGAATTGAGACTATCCCTTACAATCTGTGGATCAACCACTGTTACCTTATCTGCGTCTAAACCATTAGCATTGTAATTAGTATTTAAATCAAACGATTTAGGAAATTTAGAACCAGCACGTGTGAAAATAACCTGTTCTACATTCGCTAAGTCAGGCGATCCACTTGCTATAGGGTTATTATTTAGTGGATAATAAGGTGCTAGTGAATCAAATGCTAAGTTATTAAGTTGTGCAGAAGGTTTAAAAGAGCAAGTTACGCCTAAAACCTTAGATAAACCTAAGTTAAAGTTAATAATCGCATTCGTTGATAGAATAGAGTTGTAATAAGTAGTAATACTATTGTATTCAATAGTTCCACTCATCATACGAGACATTTGATCTACTGGGATCTCTTCCACCTCACATACTAACTGGACGTTCCTTAGACGATAATTAGCACCAAGAATAGTTGAGGGGTCTCCAGTATTGGAAAACATAACAGCACTATCAGGAGCAAGGTGAATATCTATGATATAACCATGACCTAAAGGTAGACCCTGAGTTCCATTAAAGAAGCCACAAGGTAGATTAATACAGAAATGTGTTCCATTCTGTGTTGCTGGGGTAGGCATATTTACAACCCCAAGACGATTAGTTAAGAAATTAGGCATTGTGCACGCGGTCGTGTTTAGATGACCCTCAGCATCATTAAGAGACGTCGTCGTTTTTAGGTAATTTGCCATGAACATATTGTAATTACGAATATGTTCTATAGTTTGCTTAGTCCGTAGAGAACTAATTACTAACTGGTCAATAATACTATAAGCACCAAGTGTTTCGTTAATAGATAGAACACCAGCATCACCAGATTTAGTAGTTCCAGTGGTGAAGAAATCAATTTCACCACATAGACGAACTGACTGACCTGATAGTAGAGCAGGCTGCTCGCCTATGTTAAACGAGATTAGTGGATTTCCAGATTTATAACTGACAACTCCTGTAGAAGTATGATTGGTAGGGACGAAGGTAAGATATTTCTTAGACATTTTAATCTTACAAAGATATAAAAAATATCCATAATATGAAATAAAAATAAAAACATAAACTTAAATATATAATCTTGCTCATAAATCTATAAAATGAATATAGTTTATGTATATTTTATGGTTTTATGGATATTTTGGATTCTATTTTAACCATAAATCTTCATTAGAAATATTCATTTTATAACATAGATATATACAATAGAAACTTGTATTTTTTACGTGTGATAAATCACCATTTTCTAATAACTTGTCAAAATGTATTTTACCTTTGGGAATTATAAATTGTAAGTGTTTCATATTATCTTTAAAAATATCTCTCATATAGTTTGAATATATATTCAAACTATTTAATATTAATATAAAAGGTTTATCAATTTCAACAAGTTTTTTTAATATATCTAATTTAAGTTTCGTCTCAAATGGAGGATTTGTAATTATCATATCAAAATTATCTGGTTGATTTTCTAACATATTCATTTTATAATCATATACAACTTTACAACCCATTTCACTTAAATATTTTGGGGAGTTTGATTTATAACTATTTAACATACACGATTCCCATATTACTTTATCTTTTGGAATTATATGTTCTATATTTTTCCACGCATATTCAGGGGTGTAATATTCATTCATTACTTTCCATTTAGGACAATCTTTTAAATTCGCCATCTTATATAAGTTTAAAATATATTTATTTAATATTTTAAAATGTATATGAATAAATATAATAACAGTAGCATATATGCTATACTAGATAAAATCACTAAAAAAATATATATTGGTCATACTATTCAACCATTAAATGTTAGATTTTCTAAACATAAGAATGATGCTAAACGGCGATTTAAAGAAGGAAGTAAAAGACGTAGTTGTGCATCTTATTATGTTATTAAAGATAATAATTGTGATATTCAGTTAATAAAGCATATATGCTGTAATAATAAAAAAGAATTAGAAATTATAGAATCCCAATATATCATGGCATACCAGAAATCTAATGAATATGAATGTGTTAATTTAAATAGACCTCGTTATTGTAATCCTGCTGATTGTGCTGACATTCCATAAACATTTGTGTTATAATGATTTTGCTGGATTGACACTGAATGTCCCATAGTTTTAGCAAGACTGTTAATTTTATCCCAAGTTTCAGTATCTATTGTATGTTTGCTTATCATTGCTTTCCTAATAATTGTAGTAGATATTTTCTTACCTAACTTATCCTCAAAATATCTAGTTAATAACTTAGATAAATTATTTGCTGATAGTCCTTCACCTTTATTATTTAGAAATACTGGATCATTCGTCTTATCTATCTTATTGTCTTTTAAATGTGTCTTGATTACTCTTAGTAATTCAGGGTCTGTTAAAGGTATGATATTCTCACCATAGGTCTGTGAGGTTTTATAATCGTGAAGAGCAAGATAAAATGTGTTATTATGTCTTACTAAATAATTATTATTTTTCTTCTGTAATTTTTTATAATAACTATTCCTAATAAATGTAATTGTTGCTATTTCATTACGAATGGCATTTAATGATAACATTTTTGTAATAATATATAACTGACGATCTTTCTTAATATCAATATTATTGATTACTTCTATAATACTATCTAAATCTGTATAATTTTCTAACTGATTATTAGTTAGATTACCATTTTTTTTGTGTTGGACTTCATTTAATTCTTTATTTTTATCTGCTTCTTCCCAATATTTTTTACCTGCAGTTTCATAACCTTCGTCGTTAATACAACTGCTTCCAATAGATAATGCTCTAAAATATTTATTCCTTGTTCCATAATTATCATAATTATCATTAACCCATTTAATATTATCTTCTACGTCTGTTAATAATTTTTCATATTGTTTATCTCCTATAACCTTGTCAATCATGGATACATACGATTTTAATGTTTTTTCTTGGACAGTATTATCCTTTCGTTTCTCTTTGATAAGTGCTGTCATATCCATTTTATTATATATAATTATAAAATTTAAATATTTTCAAATTTTTTTTAATATTATGAAAATGAAATAACAAATTTACCACGTTTAATAATTAATGGAATACCTTTCTTCTTTCTAAATTTAGGTTGATAATTTGGGTTAGTTTTCTTTTCATAATATTTCTGTAATGATTTCTTCTGTAACGATTCTTTATGAGTTTCATAATAATTTTTCATATATGCCTTTCGTTCAATACTCATTTAAAGTTTATATATGATATAAACTTTAAATATATGGACGTCTTAGAAAGAAAAGAATATAATAAAAAATATTATCAAAAATATAAAAACGTAATAAAACCTGAAAGAGTTAAAAAAGTAAAAAAGGAGGTGGAAATACCTTATCCTGAATCATTACATATTAATAGAGGTGGTGTTATTATAAAAGAAAATAAAAGATATATTTTTTATAAGGATAATATTTGGAGTAAAGCACAGAATAAATATTTATTAAAACTTAAATGTCATAGAGATAATTATTGTCATTCTTATATATATAATGATGATATGAAATTAAGAAAATATAATATGACAGATAATGTATTTGTGATTATGCGAAATAACAAGTCATAAATCCATCTTTGAGTTCAGCAATCTTCTGCATTTCAATCCAAGTTCGCTGAGTGAAGTTATCAACAGTGCGAGTAGGTAGTTCCATAGTAGAATACAATTCAATTCCCTTAGAATTGATACGCTCACCCCTATTAAGTCTATACGACTGCCAGAAATATTTACCTACAAGACCTTTATCAAACTCAGTCTGACCTGTTCCATTGTAGTTTAGATCACCCCATATTTTTTGTTCGTCAGAATATAGTTGAGAGGAAACAAATGGAACCATACCCTCGGCTTCTTTTGTATCGTGGAAATGAACAGCAGGATTTTTACGATCAATACTAAATAAGAAACGATCGTTGTATCTTACATTACTAGTTAATGTTCCATTTCTACGAAGAGAAGCATCAGGGTCAGCATAAGTATTAATTGGAGCAAGAGAGTGATATTTACCTAATAGACTATCAGCAACACCATCTACTTTTTCATTATTAATACCTGTAATAAGTGCTGATACTACTCGCCCAGCACCACCAACATTACGAATCTGATTTAGAGCAGACGCCTGAGTTAGAGTTGCTTTAGATAGACGATAATCAGTGAATTGGAATGATAGTGATTTATTTGCCTCAGCAAACTGAGACATAAGCTCACCATTATACATAATATAATCAGCAATAATTTTACATTCATTACGATCAACGTCAATAGGGGCTTTCATATCATCAGCATCAGTCCCTTCATCTACAATACAGCGATGGATGGAGTCCTCAAACTCAATTAAAATTGATACAGGTTCTTTGATCATGTAAAGTGGTAGAGAATTGCGTTTTAATACACTAAATAGATCAGATAGAGCAATAGTAAATACTGGTTCAGAATCTAACTGCTGCCATAAATATCTACTTACATCTTTAGGGACACCAGCAACTGATTCATCATCTAAGGGTAATACACCAGCGTCATATTCACGACCATTATCTAATACAATATTAGAAGCATTCGTGTTTGGAACTTGGAGCTGAACTCCTACTCCTGACTTGTAATTAAAACGTGCACAGTTATTCTGCGAACTAGCGACTTGATCCCTTTCTTTCATTACTTCATTAGGGACAAACATAGATTTATACGACTGAAGCATATTCCAGTCTGAGGTTTCTGAGATTGTCTGACCACCAATAAGTAGACGACAATTTTTAACGACTGAATTTATTCCTACACCATAAGGAAGTTGTGCTTTCGCTCCAAGACTAGCGTTGCTTTTTAGACCTATGGTTAGTTTACTATTGCTGTGGAGAAACCCTTTGGGTTCTAAAACGAATTTCATACCACTCTGACTGAAGGTAACAGGTTCCTGAATATGAGTGAAAACATCTTGGACAGTTTGGGTGGCAATATTGCCTATTTTTATGAGATCAGGTATTGCTGACATTCTTATTATACTTTATGAATATAATAAAAAAATTTAAAAAATATATTAAAAAGTTTATAAACTTAGTCGAAGGTGATAACGAATTTCCCACGTTTAATCGTCAAACAATTATTACTTTCCTTTCTTAACTTATCTTTTTTTTCTAATTCTAATTTACAACGATTAGACATTTCTATTTTGATAGGTGGGAATGTTCTTGAGTTATTAAATAAATTTACAGCACGTCTACATGACGGAATATCCCCATACTTTGCCACTTCCACGCAGATATAATATACGTCAGATTTTAATTGATAAATACTGTTTTCTATATTAAATCCTTCTATACAATATTTAATAATTGACTTTGCCTTATCCATTATATTATTTTTTTCTTTAATCGTTAATATTTTAATAGGACTTGGTTTTTGTAAATAATCAATTAATTGACCTTTATCTGTTATCATTAATAATTCTGTATCTGGTTTAATATCTATAATAGTTTTTAATACGACTATAATATTCCTACATAAATCATATTTAGATAATGTTTCTGGATTAATAATATGAAAATTAAATCTCTCTACGATTTCTAATAGATCTTTTTTAGAATGTGATTTATCAATAATCATAGCGTATATGCTATATTAATAATAAAAATAATACTTTTAAACTTTACCTCTGGTTTAAACTTCCATCATAATATCATTTCCTTTGATAACCATACGACGAATATGAAATACAAAATTATGCCATAATTTATTGACAGTTTGAGCTTCTCCTTGGTAGTTTACCTGTAAACTGAAATCTTTTCCAACAGCATTATAGACACCTGTGCCAGTAGCAAGACCACGTCCTAAAACGAAGTTATCGTTAAAAGCTAAGAAACTGTTTGGAGTAATATTCGCTTGGACTAGTGCTTTTTCTAATTCTACAAGGTGTTGAGCATCTACTGAGCGTTTGCCAGAGGTTTTTGAGCAACGGACGTTACGTGTGCACGCTAGTCTCCCATCATATAGGAAATTGTAATCTGTAATAAAATCACTACAACCAACTAATCCAGTGCGATTAGACCTTACATAAAGATCCTCAGTAATAACTTCATCAGCAGCATTTTTTAAATAATCTGATACTAGATATGTGCCTGAAGGGGCAGCATTCTGAGCAAGAGTTGTAACCTCAGAAGAAGTTGGAACACAAATAATTGACTTAGCACGAGTGTTATTAATAGGAAGGCGGATATTAGCAACTGTGTCTAGTTTTACCTGAGAATATTTGTAATTAGTTACACTTAGGAAATCCATAGATATAACTCCACCTTCTCGCATACGACGCATCATATCTGCTTCATACTGAGGCCCCATATCAAGTTGCTGAACTACAAGTTCTACGTTTGACATAGTATAGGTCGCATTGTATTGAGGATTACTTTTTACAGAATGTGAATATAATATCCATTGTGCGTGAGGCGTAATAATAGCAGCAGAGTCATTGTCAATTGCTGCTTCAAATACAACTTTAATAAGTCCACCATCAGCAATCTCATCACCTGTATCAAAACTAATTTCTTTAATTGTGCTGAGACCTCCTGTTTGTGTATGATGACTAGAATCGCTAATAACAGCATTATTAGCAAAATTAACTTTTTCACCAACTACGAAAGGGAAATTGGATACAGAGGTCTGGTTATTACGACGCTGGATATATATCGTATCAATAGTAGTTACACCTGTAGCAATACTTCCTGTCTTATCGTCAAAAGATCCATTAGTAGAGTGGAAGTATGGGTTAGACTGAGCACGTCGTTCTAGACTTACCTGATCCATTTGCCTAAATACACGACTATTATCTTCTAGTAGAATTTCTATATATAATCCATCAGTTAGTAAATTAGGGAAAATTTTATCGTTCTGGAAAATACCAGTATGAAGGGGTAGACATACCTGTGCCTTAACATACGAATCAGCAGCTAAGAAAGTATCTGTTTCTACCTGAGCAGCGTTTTCGTCTGAACCTTCTGGAACTGACCTAAAATAAGGATTATTTTTAATATCATTATTATTAGATTTAGTGCCACCCTGAGTAGAACGACAATCAGAGTTATAAGTAAGACTACCTTCTGTCATGGCACGTTTCGCTTTCATATTTTCATTGGTATCATAATCATACCTTACAGCACAAAGAGTATTGTAATTATTAATTTCCTCAAGAAGGACATTTTTATTACCAGTGTAAATACGAATATCACGAACAAGGACTTGTCCACCTAATTCAGCATCAAGAGTTAGACGAGTTGGAGCATTAGCGTCAGGGGCGATTAGAACGTCTGCTTTTAAAAAGGTCTGTTGAGGTTGGAAAAATTTAATACTTGGAGGAATCATTAACTGAATAACCTGACCTGCTGAGTAAGCAAGTCCATTTTCACTTGGAACACTAGTTTGAGTTTCTACGATAGGAATCTTATTTTCACTTTGCCAGAAGGATGCCATTTTTATAATAATAGATATAAAAAAATTATTTAATAAAAAATTAAAAATTATGCTTTCGCTTTTAACTTAGATTTATTATTTTTATAAATCTTTAATATTTTTGCTCGTTTTACTCCACCACTATTAATAGAAGGGAGGTCTTTCTTTCTTAATCCTAATTCTACTAAAATTAGATTTAATTTTGGAACACTATAATATTTAAACTTATCATATATTTCTTGGTCTGATAGAGTTGGTGAGGCAGTTGGTGAGGAGGAGGAGGAAGAAGACGACGAAGACGAAGACGAAGAAGACGAAGACGAAGACGACGAAGATTTAGAACCTCCTAATCCATTCTTTCCACTTGATTTTTTCATTGGTGGTTTATCTTTTTTCTTTCCTAAATTACAAACTACTTTACCACCAAAATTAGCACAAGGTTCATAACTTTTAGTTCTTTTACGAGTTTTAGGAGCATTATCAGGATTCTTATTAGTTCCTTTCCATACTTTAGAAGGTTTATTAAAGGTTACTGATTTTGTAATAGGCATTTTTGTCTTGCGTATATATACTATATAAGAAAAAAAATTACTGAACACTTTGTCTTCCACCTGATTGAGAAGAAGTAGCAATAGTTCCCTGTGCAGAACTTGCTACTTCTCCTTTTAGTAACGATACATTTGTTTTAGGAGGAGGTGCCTCGCTCTTCTGCTTAATTGCTTCACGAGCAGCACCCTCAACACCAAATAATCCTGATATAGCTGAAATACCAAACCCTGCTAATTCTGCTATAGCACCAATGGGAGCTCCTATTCCTGTTGCTCCAGCAGCAGCACCAAAGACTTCTAAACCTGACCCTACAATACCTCCAACATTACTTGCTTTTTCTTCCCAATCAGCACCAGCAATTCCACCTGCTTTAATATCTGCTGCTATATCTAATCCACCAGTAGCAACAGCACCAGCAACACCAGCAACTTTAATAACTTTACCTGCTGTTTCTTCTGTAACACCTGTTAATCCTGTAATTGCTCGTGTTGCTAATCCTTTCCCTGCTTTTGTTGCTGCCGCCGTTGCTTGTGCTTTAGCGTCGCTCACAACACCTTCTACTGCTTCTGCTCCACCTTCTGCTCCACCTAAACCACTTCTACCTTCTGCTGTTGGTTGGGGTGCTGGTTCTGCTGGTGTTGCTGGTGCTCTTGCTTCACTTGATTCTACTGCTGACGATCCCTGTTCACTTGCTTTTACTTCACCACTTTCTACGTCTGCTGCTTGTGCTGATTTAATTGCTTCCTCTGGATCTACCCCTGCCTCAGTTAAAACTTCTGGTCTTTCTGATATTAATTTTCGTGCTGCTATTTCTTCTGAACCTTGTTTAGTAGCTCCTCCTACGGCATCTGCTCTACCTGCTAATGCTTCAGAAGGGTCTCCAATTAATTCTTTGGTTGATGCTGCCCTTTCTGTATTTTTTGCTGCTATTCCACCAAGAGTTTCTCTTAATCCAGCAACTCCCTCAACAGTTTTAGCAACTCCTTCACCCTCTTCTGTCCCATCCTGAACGTCCTCAAATCCTTTTCTCGTCTGTTCTGCTAATTGATCATTGAGACCAGCATTCTGAACATTAGTCTTATTTATTTCGTCTATGCGTGCCTGAGCATCCTGTGTTCGTTGAGTATACATATTCCTTTCCATGAGATTTTGATTGAGCCCATAAATATCCATTATAATAGTATATGATATAAAAAAGTATTTAATAGATTAAAATTTAATCTTCTTCTGATTCTGATTGTTCTATCGTCTTACTTTTACCTTTACCTTGGTAAAGTATTTTATCTTTGATTGCTAATGGTATTTCGTGTCTTACATACGCCTCTGCTGGATTAGCATTTAATCTTAAATACATAAAACTAAATGGTTCGTCCTCAATCGCTATATTATACATTTT
>Ga0196887_1001145_pt1 | contig 11702 bp, 18 predicted proteins | sample VirMetDEL_Mar_31_FD_169094 | JGI IMG/M metagenome (GOLD analysis project Ga0196887, IMG submission 169094) | Aqueous microbial communities from the Delaware River and Bay under freshwater to marine salinity gradient to study organic matter... | ecosystem: Environmental > Aquatic > Marine >... | reverse complement strand
CGTGCATACCCATCAACCCTAAACCAATACGACTATTCTTCTGCCTTGTCTCGCTTACTTTTTCGTAGGGTACTTGCGCCCTGATAAGCCCACAAACAAGGAACTTACTAGCAACAGTAACAACATCCCGAAACTCATCAATGCTGTCAATGTTAGCCATATTAATAGACCCAAGATTACAAACGTCGCTATCATCTTCGCTAGTAATTTCTGTGCAAGCGTTACGAAGTGTTTCATTTTGCTTGTCTCCAAAGTTAAATGAGAATCCGGGCTCTCCTGTCATCAATGCCTGAGTTACATTCTTTAAAAACGTAGGATCAAGGTGTCGTTTCTCAGCGTTTAGCCATGCGTCATCGTAATTCAAACTGATGTTCATCATATCCAGAGGGGCATGAGCATTGAAGTCTTTTTCTTTTGCCGCTTTTACTTCATCACTCCAGTTCTTGATGGTCAGAAAGTCGTGAGAATCTTCATGCTTCCAGTTCATGCAACCATACATAGCACTGCGTCTGCTACCACCTTGCATTACGTTGCGTCCAATCTCATTGGTTGCAAGTAAGAAAGGAATCGGCCCACTACTAACACCACCCGTCTTGGATAGTGTTCTACCTTTGGGCCTGAAGTTTGTAACATCAATTCCAATACCGCCACCTGTCATTAGGCAAGACCCTGCACGTTTCCAAAGGTCTGCCCATTCTTCCCTGCTATCTTCTTCTGCTTTAAGCAGGTAACAATTATTATAGAACCTAGCCTCTCTACCTGCGTACCACAAGTAGCGACCTCCGGGCAAGAATTTAAAGTTCGCAATGTCTTGGGCAAGTTTATCCTGATCTGATTTATCCATCAGATTATTTTTCTTACCATCCATCGTACCGCATACACTGTTGACTACATTGTGCGCCTTGTCACTCCAAGTTTCATACGCATTGCTTGCATACTTCTGTTTAAAAATTGTCTCGCCTAGTTCGGTTCTAAATTTCATAGTGATGCCTCATATTCTTTACGCCATTTCTCAATTTCTTTACCATGCCTTTCTTCCATAAGTTTATCATAACCTTCTGGCGTAGCCCATGATGCAGGGTTTCTGTTTGAATCAAACGCTGAAGGGTAGTACAAGTACCGCCCGATACCCCACAATACAGCCGCTCGTTTGAGCGCATCACTGATACCGCCCTTGTCACCCTCGATATTAGTGTCGCCCGCACCATCAGATTTAGTAACCCACTTGTCACCTATAAGGCAAGACAGTTTACAAATCATCCTGCCCCCGATATGCTCGTAGTGCGCTTGCCACCCGCCAACATCAAAGACTTCATCAAGTCTATTCATTACCTGACGCGCATCAATGTAGACTAACTCTTTACCACCTGCACCCTTGCGCCAGTGATGCTGTGCAAAAGGTTTCTTTAACTCTATCTGTATATGTTTCATTCTTTTTCCTTTACTGGTGTTTCGTGATATGAACCATCGTCATCATACCACCCATGATATGTAGTGTCAACAACTTTTCGCCTCGTAATTACATAAGGGTTATCCTTTGTCCCTTTGCCCTCAACATTTTTGTAAGAATATTTTACTGGTGAAAAGAATTCATCCATAAAACTTCGGGGAGTCCAATCGCTATAGTTTGCTTTCATTTTGTTTCCTTATAAAGTGTTTAGCATCTACGACTGCTAACGGTTCTTGCCTGTTACGTTTAATAATAAGCAAGGGTTCGTAGCCCCCTGCATTTGATTGCGCCTGTTTCCAAGCGTCCCACAAATTAAGTCGCTCGACGTTCTTGCACTCGACAGAGTATGGGAATAACTCTCTTGCTTTAGGCGACAGCATAACATCTTCACCTTGTGCGCCCATGCTCCTCGAATGAACATCGTCATCATCCAGTTTGAATATCTCAATTAGCAAGTCCCTTACCCACTGCTGTAACCTTCTCCCTTTTGCTTTTCCTGATGATGTTTTCATTTGCAAATTCTTTTAACCCACCTGTTTCTAGTTTACCCGCAGGGCCACCCTTTGCGGGAGTTGGTAATATACCTTTGGGATGTAAGCCCTGATTGTAGTAATTCAGTGACGCCATGTCAAGTTTTAAATCCAAGTCCAGTTCCGCTCCATCAAAGTGTCTTGCTTTACATAGGCTCATGTAAGCATCCGCATGAGGGTCATCATACAGTCTACCCAAGATGATTACATTATCAGCCCTGTTAGTTATGTCGGCGCTACCTGCTACACTCCATTTGTCTAGCCTATCCTTGACGCTACCGCCTTTACGAGCGTGAGCAACCAAGATGATATGGATACCCAAGTGTCTGGCTGTATTGGCGATGGACTGCACGACTTGTTTCTGACCATTCCAATCATCACTGTTCAGGCTCATTGTCATTAGCGAATCAATCAAGACTATATCAATATCAAGATTGTCTTTTGCATACCGCATGACTGACAGCAATGCTTTGGGCGTGATAGTTCCATGCTGATCATAAAACCATAACTTATCCTTTGCCCATTTAGTAAACTCAAGACCCGCATCTATATCGGGTTTGTTTTGTAGTGATGCCTGTCTCCACATTCTAGCCAGTTGAGACTTGGGTGACATTTCCAGTGAGATTGACAGACATTTCTTTCCCTGATCCATAGCAGACAAGAGTATCTGACTAGCGAATAAAGATTTACCCGCCCCATTAATCCCCGCTAATACCGTAATTTCCTCATCTCGCAATCTAAACTTGTCATCAAACTGGGACAGCGGTAGTTTGGTTCCCGACATTGCTTCATCGAGATTAAAAAAGTCAAGAGTTTCCTGAGTAAAATCATTTGATGGTCTTATCTTGCGCTCAACAGCGGTTAAGTTTTCGTATTTTTTGAGGTCATCGTTTGTGATTTCCATATTCTAGTTCCGTATCTCCAGTTTCCACCATGACGGTAGTATTGATCGAAAGGTTTACCACCTGCATTATAGAACTGATCCCAGTTCTGACCCTGTATGTTAGGTCTAATGGATGCAGACTCTACCCTTAATGGTTTGTTATGGTCATTATCCATAAATTTTGTAGCAACTTTCCCTGACAACCGCTGTAGTCTACCATAAATTGCCCATGCTTCCAAGAGTATTTTGTTAGAAACACTGCTTGATCTTGATAAAATGTTAAGGCATTTAACAGCACTGTTTAGCAAGGTATCTGAGTTTACCTCAGACTGATGGCGAAGATTCGCCACCAATCTTTTAGGTACATTCCGCAGAATCTTTATTGCCCTCTCTTCTACTCTTCCCATTGCCGTCTAGTGTCCTGATCTTCTGCTTTAGCCATGTCTCTTTCCTGAAGTATGAATACCCCATGTGTCACGATAGCATCTAACTGAGCCTCGCTAATGGGTATGCCATTGCCGTTGATCTCAAGGCATATAGAGTCATCGCCCGCCTCGTAAAGATCAATTCGATTGACGGTTTCGACAGTCAAGTATTCATCCAAGAGTTTGTTGGCCTCGACCCTGATATCACGAAGGTATTCATCATGGTCAATCTGGTCATCGCATAAATTCATTTTATTCACCGTAGTTTGTGTAGTAATAATCTTCTAATTCATCCTGACTAATGCTATCAGATATCAGTTCCTCGATCAAGTCAATCTTTGCCTGATCCAGATATTTATACATCGGGCTTGATAACTCATTGACCATTTGCCATTTGATATCATCGTGATTGTCTTTATTTAAACTTAAATTATACATTTTATTTTCCCTATATTTCAGTAGTTTTATTGAGGTACACCATTCTACCACACTTTTTATGATTGCGAACATAAAATCCTAAAGTACCATTCGGGTCTTGCTTTATAAAATCCATTTGACGTTTATGCTTTTTAGCAGTCAAAAGAACTTCGCCACTTTTACCGCAAGGACAAGCCCAAACGTGTCGTTTGTAGGTTCGGGTCTTGTATTTAGTGACATCGTAATCATGGCATCGTGATCCGTCGTGACCTAGCGCCTTGCACACTGACTTCCAAAGTTTGCCATGCGCCCTTGCATTAGGGTCTATTTTGTGGGTGATGAGGTGAGCCATTTCATGCTTAACTGTGCTACGCTCTGACTCGATGAATTTGTCAAGATGATCCATCATCATTTCGCCATTGAGTCTGATCTTCCATTCCCTGTAATGCGCCCAACCTGCATACGTTCCTTTGACATCGTAGGTAACATCTGGAATTTTAATATTTGGCAGGTTATACTTTTCCCTACCTATTTTTACACACTTTAAAAGTTCGTTTAAAACTCTATCGTTTGTTTCAAAAGATATTTGTTTCATTTCTTTTTCTCTTTTCTGAGTGAAATAATATTTTACCACACAAATGAGATAAGTCCATGCCTAAATGCGACATGGACTTATCTGATTGCGACTAATCTATTTTAGACCATGCGTTACAATTAACCCCATTATCTCTTAAAAAATTTGCGTATGCTATAGCACCATTCAGTTTTGCATACTCACTTTGGGTTCTATTTCCGCTAGGATTCCAGATATCGTATCCACCATCCCACGCTTTGTGATCCACAATCCCTGCTTTTTTTAATTGTCTGGCGAATGATTGGGTAGCAGGTTTAATTTTTACCCCTGCAAATCCGCATGGGTAATCGTCACCATATTCTTCGAGATATTTAGCCGTCGCTTTTTGTGCAAGTGCTACCGCTTCATTGTGAATTCTGATTGCGTCTGCCTGTTTCATTTTATTCTCCTAAATAATCCATGTTTTCCCAATCCTCTGGTAGCATACCAGTGATCAGCAATTCTCTCTCATTGGGGTAAAGGTAAGGGAAAGCATCCTGTACCAGTTTACCCTCGACCCATTCGCGAATATTTCTCATTATACTCTCTGGCGACACTGAATAGTCAGAGTGTGTAATAGAAAAACTACGATTTTCCCCAACATCCTTGAATACATTTACGCAACGAAACGTAGTGGATGTTTTATCGTGAGTGACGCTGTGTAGTCCTTTGTAAATCATTTTTATTACCTTAAGTATTTGGTGCCGTTATGGTCAATTGATGACTCGCCAACATCATCGGCGTTGATATTGCCACGAACCGCCAGTTTACCAGATTTATCCCTGATTGGGGATTTCCAACTGCCTTTGACAATATCGCCAGATTCAATGTCAACAAATGAGTGAACTGATCTTGGTTCGCCAAAAGATGCAAAATATATTCTGGCAAATCGCTTGCCGATGCTGAATTCAATTGTTTGATCTTCGAGGTGAGTGAATCCCATTCGATCTTGATACTCTTTGTTTAATCGTGCTACCAGTTTTCGGTATTTTTCGATTCTTAAGATTTTATCTGCGTACATTTTTTTTGCCTTTGGTTTGTTTCAGTAGGGCGACTATAAAACAGGTAAATTTGATTGTCAACAATTATTTTAAGAAACGTAGCAATTAATTATCTTTTCCCTGGCTTTCCCTTTATTATCAATGACTTACCTTAAAAGATAATATTAACAGGAAGTTTTTTCTTTTTTTTATTTTATATGTGGTACAATCCATAGTCGAGCGGGCCAAGACTCATAAATTGCAGGGCTGATTATCCCTACATCTTGCCAAAAGTAATTACTTATATGGGCGCTTATAGACGGCGTTGGAAACAGGCAAACACTGACGTTCTTAGAATGGGTCACTGGTTTCGTAGCCAGTAAAAATAACTACACCTGACAAACCATATATTTTAAACCTTCGGGGGTTCACAATAACCCATACCGAATAAAGACTGGGGTCAGTACGGTCTAAATGACAATTATAAATTGAACGATAGGCAAAACCTATCAATTACTAAACTGGTAGTCAAGGCTATCAAACGATAGTTTGTATCTATCACTGAATTAGATGACCTATAAAGTAATAGGCATAGACTATGAGTAGCGACAAGGAAACAAAATTAAAAAGGCGAAATCTAGTAGCCAAACATTCCCATAAATTTAATAGGGGATATACGCATAAAACAAAGGTCGCCTATAATCGCAAATCTAAGGCTTTACAGCGCGACCTAAACGATACCCTAGGGGATGGCCCTATAGATTAGTAATCACGCCATACAGCGCGAATAGGGGCCCTGTATCACGTTTAAATAGCGTTATCAGTAGGCGAAAAAAAAGCGGGAATTAACCCGCTAAAAAAACCCTTTTGAGTTTTTGTTCTAAGTTACTATTTCACCGCCTCGATTATGACGTTGGTTCCATTGTGCTTGTAACACATAAGGCAATCCATACATTTGCGCCCAGTACAGTTTTGTTTAATCCCTGAATCCTTATTGACGTTATTGAATACCTTATCGAATCCCCTAGGAACGCCAATAACTTTATCGATTCGAGGATTAGAAAAGATTAAAATAAGATTGCTAGGAACATCCGCAATTTGTCGCACAATAGACGCTCGTTTAGTCCATAGGGCGAAGGTGCAGTGCGGATTCTTTTTGGCTATGTTAATAATGTTTTTATAGTGGTTTAGGTTTATCAATTCGCCATGGCCGTTAAATCTAAAATACGCCTGATTGATTATTGGCAACAAATCCCAATCGATTAAATCTTGCATTAATTCGCTGTTATGCTGAAAGGCGGGGACACAAGACTTGCGAAACGTGGTTAACATCTTATGCGAATAACACTTGCCACAAATGGTATCAGTAGACTTTTGACGGATACAAAAATCATTCGTCGTGGTGTCCGTATTGATTGCGCCAATGCCTTGAAGTTTACCGCTCATTTTGCTTATTTTGATTTGTTGAATCATTGTTTTTATCTCATTGTTGTTGTTACCCAAAAGGCCCGCATAAGCGGGCCACAAGGGTTAATTTAAACGGGTTTATATTCCCGTCATGCAATCCACGAGCCATTTATTACAAAGATTAGCATATTCTTTCGCTTTCGCCAGTGTCTCAAAATATGTGTATTCCTCGAATGCGCCATATTGATATTCCCTCAATTCCCATCGTTTTTCGTCAAATGGCGTGTGTGAATCCTTAACGATTATAAACTCCAATTCGAAGTCTTTATTTTCGGCATAATGATTTAAGCCGCCAGTTGTTTTATATGTGCTGAATTTTAACATTAGATAATCCCCGTAAATTTAAATATACCAAACGCAACACCGAACCAAACAACCAACAAATTAACCATAATTAAATCCATACTCATTTTATTTATTCCTCGTTAATGATTTTTCTAATGGGGTCAGACAAGCACGAATCGGGATGATAATGGCATCTTTTCCATTTTCGATTCAGCAAATCTTTTTTGCTTTCGTAATAGTCATAAACCTCCAATTGCTTTTCGGTCAATGTCTTTTCTAATGTTGAATCACTACAAAGCGGATAACCGTCAATATCCACCTGAATACCCGCATCAATTAATAATTGCGTTTGGGCGTTATGCGCTTTTAAATATAGACTTTTGAATGTGCTCATTGTTTTATTTCCTTTTGTTTAGGTATTCCGATTAGAACAGATAACTATCAGATAGTAAATCATAGAGATTTTATAGGGGCATAAACTAAGTTAATGACTGGGTTACTGGTGTTCTGCACATTGTAGACACTCACACACACACCGTCCAAAGCAATCGGCTTTCATTGGCTACTAATAGTAGTAAGAGTTTACCGCTATTTATTGGCGCAATTAAACCCCAGACTATTGAAGGGTAACGGCAACCGTCGCCTATGTTTCCTACCTCCCAAAATTCGACGCCAGACGAAACTGGCACCCCCCGACCCCTTTTTTTTCTAGATGTATCGATATATGTCCTCTCCACTCACCATCGGGGTAAAATACCCTTTATAAGAAAACATTAATATGGCTAACAGTTTACTTGAAGAAATACAAAAGCGAATGGGTGGTGAATTCGCGCTAGGTCAGCAAGAACTAGCAAACCAGTATGCTAATAAGCCCGGTGGAGGCATTCCGTTAGAAGCCTATGCAAGACAGGTTAGTCAGCAATTGGCTAATGAAGAGGCTGAAGCGATTGAGCGTAATGCCATGCAAAATGGGGGGAGTGGTTTAATGGCTAGTTATGACCAAGACCCACTAGGACAAACCAGACGGCCTGTGACGGACGATGGGGAATTAAGAGCCATAACCCCGCCTAGACCTTTAAATGCTCGCACAGGGCTTCCTATGGACACTGTAGGAGATGTTGTGTATGATTACGCTTCTAAATTAGGAAGGGAGCCAGAAGACAGGGTTTCTCAAGCAATGAATTTCTTTACGCCTACAGACCTTGCCAAAGTATTTAGAAGAGGAATTAGCGACACAGAAGAAAACACCAAAATGGATTTGTTTGCAGGCGCTTTAGATGCAGGATTTATGGGTGCTCCAAAATTAATAAAAAACTTTACAATGAATCTTAGAAATTTTGTTAAGGGATTTTATGGGCCAAACCCTATTCCTGGGGTAATTAAAAATGCGGGTATGGCGCTTAAAGAAGGCTCTCAAAACATGGCTAGAAAATTATATAGTGCAAGCGAGGTTCCTGTCGCTACAAGAAATGTTTTAAGAGAAGAGATGAAAAACTACAAAGCATTTAAAAAATTAGGGGACGAAGGCGGGTACACAGAAGAAATAATAGAAGGAATGAGAGCCGCAGTAAGAAAAATGGATGGTCAGGTAGCGCAAAATATTCTTCACTCTAAAATGATGGCAAATTTTTCCCGCACAATTAAAGATGGTAAAGTTGTATACACTGAAGGAAAAATTCCAAACGCACTTAAACCTTACAATGAAAGAAGATTTGGTTACGAAATGCCTTTTGATAGAGAACTGGCAGAAGATATGTTTGATGATGTTGATGCAAAAATGATTTATGATATGTCTTTAGAGGCTTGGACAGGAAAAGGAGCCACAAGTTTATCTGGTGGAGCGTTCCAAGGCCCGACTACCGCTATATTTTTAAATAAAAAGAATACTCAAAGTGCGGGAGACTCGTTAAGTGACGTAGGAAGATCAAGGCAAATGAATGTTTTGAAATCTTTAAAGGTAAAAAAAGACCCGCAAACAGCAGAAGAATGGAAAAAAGTTTTAGATGAGTACGATTCAGAGTGGAATAAAAAATTAGGTATGTCTATAAAACAGGGAACTGATGGAGTATTTTTTCAATTCTCACCCGCAGGAAGAAGGGATTACCTTTTAGGCGGGTTCAACGCTGTGGTTAAAGTTAAAAATGATGGCACTTTAAAAATGTTTGGAACAGACAAACAAGATATTTTTGGTCAGAAAATACCCGGATCTGCCGATGGGATAGTTGGAATAGGAACAAGGCCCATAAGTATTTTGGGAAAAAATAATAAAGAACTTGCAATTAAACCAACTCCAAGATATACTGGGCCACCAAGAAAAAAACCTGATACGGATGTGACTGTAGAAAGTGCAAAAAAATCTCAGGGAAAATTAACCAAAGTAGAGAAAAGGACACTTTTACCTAAAGAAGATGAGAAATTATTTAACGCTATTCTGTCTGATGCTAATACTATTGCGGGAGATCGTATAGCAATAACATCTGGTGGACTTGGATTAGGAGCATCTCTTAATGAAGACTGAGCAACAACAGACATTTGTAGAACAGTTCTGTATGCATGGAAATGCCGCTAAAGCCGCTGAAGTGGCGGGTTACTCACACCCCAAGCAAAGAGGCTACGAACTAAAAAACAAGTTTGCTAAAGAGATAGAGGATAGAACAAAGAAGGCTATTAAGGATTCTATTCCTGCCGCTATTGCTATGCTAAACCATTTGATGAACAATGCAGAAAGTGAGTCTGTAAAATTGGGGGCAGTAAAAGATATCCTTGACAGGGCAGGTATGAAGCCTACAGACAAGGTAGAGCAGACCGTCACCAGTGTAGAGGGTAAGTCTACAGAAGAGTTACAGCAAGAACTGGAAGCCCTTGTTGGCCCTCTGAATTGAGATGACAACATTAAACGTAGATAAATATCGTGAGATGTATGAATTCCTAAAAGAAAAGAATTACAAAAAAGTAGAGGGCAAAAGTTTTGAAGATGTAATGAGGACTATCGATGATAGGCAAGTTTTACGGAAGGCTTATGATGGAGCGGTCAAATCTAGAAAATATAAAATTGATCCCGAAAAAATAGGTTTTTCACAGTCTGTCTCAGAAAAAGAACACAAAGAATTTCTCAAGAAATTAAATAGTGGACTTATTAGCAAAAAATCTGTCGCCAGATATGAAGAGGCTCTTAATAAAGTTAGTCAAAATGGGGGCTTTAATGCTCCTAAAGAACTTTTAAGCGAACTTTCAAAAGCAAGAACAAGCGCTAATGCAACATACAACACTGCAATAAAGCGCAAAAAATACACAACATTAAGAGACAATTTAAAAGAAGGTAGCATTTTAGAAAGTGATTTAACCAAAGATCAAAAAAAATTGTTTGATCAATTTTCCGCAATCGATAAAAGACGGTCTGCTAAAACAAAAAAAGAAAGATCTGATCGAGGGCTTAGAGGAAAAGGAGCCACTTTAGAAGGGCAAAAAACTAGGCTTAATGAGTCCTTTGAAGCCTATACAGGAAGAATGGCAAGAGAAGGTTATACAGGATGGCTAAAGTACAATAAAGATAAAGGAGCGTCGGCAGGATTGCTTGAAGCAACCCCTAAACAGCAAGCATCTTTATGGTGGGATACTCTTCCAGAATCCGAAAAACAAAATTGGGCGCAAGAGTTAAGAGAACCCTACGATCACAACAGGGCTATAATAAAAAAATACCACGATGCAGGTGAGTTAGTTCCTAATAATGTTGCGGCAAATGAATTAAAACAATTACATCATATATACCCAAGATCAATGGGGGGCGGTCATTTTGGAAGTCAAATATCTTCCGTTACTGGGGATGCTTTTTCATCGCGTGGATCACAACATGGATTATTACACGACCCTAGATTAGATCAATTTTATAAAAGATTTGAAGGGCAGAATTGGATGCCTTTTGATTTTAATGACCCTAATATTATTGATAGAGCATCAGGCTCTCCTAAAATAAATAAACAAGGATTAAGTTATCTTAATAGTATTGTAAGAAAAGGCTTTTTGCCCAGTTTGCTAGGAACGGCAACTTTGCCTTTATGGTTGATGGCCCCTGATAAAGCCCAAGCAATGACAGATACAGGACAAGAAAATATATCAAGCGCCGCTAATAAATACCTGCCGCAAGGTTTAGTAGACTACGCTAAAAGCATTGGTTCTAAAGTAGATAATTATATAGGGCAATCAATTCCTACAAATACTATGGGCGGTATGCAGGCTAATATAGGTCAAATGCTTTATGAGGGCTTTAAACAGGCCCCCAGTGAAATTGCAGGGCTTATTGATTTTGTAGGGAAAAATCCAGAAGAATATCTTAACCCAGAAAAAAATATTTCTTTTGCAGAAAGGATGAGGCTTATGCAATCTGGTAGATCATATTAAACTATGGATGTAGAAAAAGCAGTAGAACTAGCCAAGGAGTTAAAGAAACGACAGAGATTTGAGAAGATATCCTTCTATGATCCCTATCCGTATCAACTAGACTTCCACGCTACAGGGTTTGAACATAACCAACGCTTATTGATGGCGGCTAACCGAATAGGTAAATCTTATTGTGGTGCGGCTGAGATGGCCTATCACCTAACAGGACTATACCCTGAGTGGTGGAAAGGCAAAAAATTCTACAAGCCTATTAC